>OHUD01000930.1_pt1 | contig 11156 bp, 8 predicted proteins | sample 1579021 | NCBI WGS metagenome assembly OHUD01 (sample SAMEA3879597, study PRJEB24766) | human gut metagenome | biome: human-associated habitat; feature: feces | place: USA | collected 1985/1987
AAAAGACATGAAAGACATTGGGGAACCGCCGGTTCTTAGAAGGTAGGTACAACTGCAAGTTGTGCCTAGCTTCTTAGCACCGTTGCGAGTGACACATAGCGAGAGCGTGTCTTGAATGTTTTTGTTGGTTTTGAACAATTTAAAGCAACTTTGCCAGAGTTTTGCAAACACTCCAACCCCCAGAGAAAGGACTTCCCTATGCTTTTGAAAAAAGAAAAACCCGCCCAGATCGATCCCCTCGAAAACTGGCCGGAACATTATTATGAGATAGAAAATGCCAAAGAAAGAAAAGAGATTCTCGCTCAGGCGATCAGCCGGGGGCTGGATCTTCCAAATGATAATTACCGTATGAAATTGCTGGAAAAACGTTATGGAAAAGACGGAAAGAGCGATGCCTTCATGAAAGCATGGATGATGATCAAAGCATCCGGTGCTGCCGGAATTTCTTTTTTCAACAAGCGGCATCTGCAAAAAGAATTAAAACAATATATGAAAGATCTCTGTCTGCTCGAATACGCACCTGAGAATGAAACAGAACAGGCAGTTCTGCTGACAGAGTGGGAAAATTTTGCGAAAGTTCTGCTTGCCTCCTGCACGGGAAGCAAAACTTATTGCTCCACTCTTTTTGGCATTGTGCCGATCAAAGATGCATCCGTTGCAAGAAAAATCGCGGAAGAGATCGACTTCGTCACAAGAACTTACCCACAAAAGCTCGAACTTGCTGACGAATTCGCTCCGTTCCGCGAAGTGATGGTCAACACCTACTGTAATATGATAGAAAATGGTTCTTCCTACTGGTACGAAGTTGTAAACTCCTGATCAGAGTAATCCCTGATGAGAATCAATAAAATCAGATTAATCCCTGGATTAGGATAAATAAAATCAATACCGGAAGCACAAACTGGAAATATGGTTTTAATCCTTTTGCGATCTTAAGACCTTTTCCAGTATTTGCTTCTTCCAGATAGTTATCAAATCCCCATCCCCATTTTGTGACGCAGAATAACAGGTAAATAAGGGAACCACCCGGAAGCAACAGATTGCTCACAATGAAATCCTCACTGTCTAACACATCCCTGCCACCGATCAGGTGCAGATCACTCCACACATTATATCCAAGTACACATGGCATGCTGGCAATCAGTATGATCACACAGTTGACCAGTGCCGCTTTTTTCCGATTCCAGCCAAACATATCCATACAAAATGACATGATGTTTTCAAATACCGCAATAATCGTGGAAAAGCTTGCGAAAGTCATAAACAAAAAGAACAGTGTTCCCCATATACGACCGCCTTCCATATTTACAAATACGTTTGGAAGCGTGATGAAAATGAGTTTTGGTCCTGCCCCGACTTCCACGCCGTAGCTGAAACATGCCGGGAAAATGATCAGTCCTGCCATGATTGCCACAAATGTATCCAGTGCACAGATTCTGACACCTTCTCCTGCAAGACTGTTATCACGACCCATATAGCTTCCGAAGATCTCCATGGCTGCAACTCCGAGACTTAAGGTAAAGAACGCCTGATTCATTGCCGCTGAAACGACATTTCCAATGCCCACTTCCCTCACCGTTTCCATATTGGGGATCAGATAAAAACGTACACCCTCACCAGCACCTGATAAAGTAAAGCTGTGTACCGCAAGGATCACGATCAGGCCAAGCAAGGCACTCATCATGACTTTGCTTATTTTTTCCAGACCATTTTGCAAACCTCTGCTGCACACAAAAAAGCCCAGAATGACCGTGAGTATCATCCAGAAGCTCATCTGCAACGGGTCTGCAAGCAGGTTGGAAAATACTGCTCCGGCAGCCTCCGCATCCATACCAGCCTGAAATTCACCCGTCAGGAATTTATAAAAATAAGTTATCATCCACCCGGAAACTGTCGTGTAATACATCATCAGCATGTAGCAGCCAAATATCGCTGCCCAGCCGTGAAGATGCCACTTGCTTCCCGGTTTTTCTAACGCCTTGTAACCTAACACGGCACTCTTACGGCTTGCACGTCCCACGGCAAGTTCCATCGTCAGAACCGGAAGTCCCATGGCGATCAGGAACACGAGATAGAGCAACACAAATAACCCGCCGCCGTTTTCGCCCACGACATAAGGAAATCTCCATACATTTCCGATTCCGATGGCACATCCGGCACTTACCAGAATAAATCCCAGACGTGATTTAAAAGATTCTCTTTTCATGATCTGATCCCTGACTAGATGTTTAACAGATCACTATATACTTTTAATGCTCCGTCTGTGTCATGTGCAAGAACACGTTTTGCAAGTACTTTTCCAAGCTGAACGCCTTCCTGGTCAAAGCTGTTGATGTTCCATAAGAATCCCTGGAACATTACTTTGTTCTCGAAGTGAGCAAGTAAAGCGCCAAGTGTCTCAGGATTTAATTCTTCTCCGATGATGATAGAAGAAGGACGTCCTCCCTCGAAATTCTTGTTGCGGTCGTCGTCTGCCTTACCACATGCAAATGCTACGATCTGGGCTGCAACGTTTGCGCAGAGTTTCTGCTGGCTTGTGCTGTCCTGTATCACAACATCCGTTCCGATCTGGCTATTCTTAAATCCGATGAACTGAAGCGGAACAATATCTGTTCCCTGATGTAATAACTGATAGAAGGAATGCTGTCCATTTGTACCAGGCTCACCGAAGATCACCGGTCCTGTCACGTAATTTACAGGCTCACCAAAACGGTTTACAGATTTACCGTTAGACTCCATGTCTAACTGCTGTAAATGTGCAGGGAAACGGCTCAAAGCCTGGGAGTATGGTAAAACGGCTGTAGCCGGGTAGCCGAGTACATTACGCTCATAAACTCCGATCAATGCGTCGAGCATTTCCGGATTCTCTAACATATTTTTATTTAAAGAAAGTTTGTCTTCTTCTGCTGCACCGTCTAAGAACTGTGCAAACACCTCCGGTCCAAATGCCAGGGATAATACAGCTCCGCCAACTGCTGATGTAGAAGAGAAACGTCCTCCGATATAATCATCCATGAAAAATGCTGCCAGATAATCATCACTCTTTGCCAGAGGAGATGTCTCACTTGTAACAGCGATCATATGCTTAGAAGCATCCAGTCCTGCATTTTTCAATGCATCTTTTACGAAAGACTCATTCGTCAATGTCTCTAATGTTGTACCTGATTTTGATACAAGTACGAAAATGGAATGTGCAACATCAATAGAAGCTAATACTGCTGCTGCATCATCCGGGTCTACATTGCTGATGAATTTTGCTTCCATCTTGAATGTGTTGTTTTTCTTTGCCCAGTTCTCCAGTGCAAGATACATTGCACGTGGTCCAAGGTCACTTCCGCCAATACCGATCTGAACTACAGTTGTAAACTTTTCACCTGCTGCATTTGTGATCTCTCCGGCATGTACCTTGTTTGCAAAATCAGCAATTCTATTCTGCTGTTCTACATAAAAAGAACGCTTGTCAACGCCATCTGCCTCGACTGCATCCCCTAACTGTCCGCGTGTCATATGATGAAGTACAAGACGTTTCTCGCCTGTATTCACAACTTCACCATTATAAAGAGCTGCAAATTTTTCAGAAAGCTGTGCTTCCTCAGCTAATTTTGCAAGTGCTGCAAGTGTGTTATCATCCACTTTTTTTGCAGCATAATTATATGCAAGTCCCTCTGCCATCGGTGTGCTATATTTCTTCACACGCTCTGCGCCGTTTTCTCCGGACATTACTTTTGTCAGGTCAACCTCTGCAACCTTTGACAATTCTTCAAAAGAAGTAAGGGTATCTAAATTCTTCCACTCCATGGTGTTATCCTCCTTAATTTGCCTTTTATTTATACAACCGTGAAAAATTATACTATTAAATGTAATCGAATTCAAGTAGTGCAATACACCAAAAAAAGAGTCTCTTTCGAAATTTTGCTTAAAAATTTCACAAAAGAGACTCTCTTTTTATTTTCTATTTCTGATTTGCCGGTTCCATATTGACGGAACGTCCTTTGATCTTCACATTCTTCATGGCTTCTAATACTTCTTTGCCGTACTCTCTTGGCACTTCCACGAAGGTGTATTTGTCGTACATATCAATCGCACCGACGAGTTTTCCAGGCATTCCTGACTCACCTGCGATGGCACCTAAGATATCGCCCGGTTTCACGCGGTCTTTTTTACCGATGTTAATGAAGAGACGAACCATACCTTCCTCTGCTCCGGTGTTATCCCAGTCGATCTCGCCATTCTCTCTGTCATTTTCCAGATTCACCTGACCGAGTGCCTGTTTTAAGAAAGCTGCTGCAATATCCATTGCGGTATAATCGGAATCATTGACCTGCTTTTCGATGATCTCGATCATCTCTTTTAAATCCTCATTCTCAATGATCTCACCGATTCCCTGCATTACTTTCTCTGCCTTGATCTGTGCCACATCATCGGAAGATGGGATTGGCATTGCAAGGATCTTGGTCTTGCAGTAACGCATGATATCTTTTAACTTGTAAACCTCTTTTCCTTTTACAAAAGTGAACGCACGTCCGGTACGTCCTGCACGTCCGGTACGTCCGATACGGTGTACATAATACTCGTCATCCTGTGGAATATCATAATTGAATACTGCTTCCACATCATCAACGTCAATTCCTCTCGCAGCAACATCTGTAGCAATCAGGATCTCCACACGTCCGGAGCGGAATGCTTTCATGACACGGTCACGCTGTGCCTGCTTCATATCGCCGTGAAGTCCTTCTGCCATATAACCGCGGCTCTTTAACTCCTCGGAAAGCTCGTCCACCATTTTCTTGGTATTACAGAATACGAGGGAAAGCTTTGGATTGTAGTAATCTAACAGTCTTGTCAGGACTTCGGTCTTGTCCTTGCGTTTGACATCATAATAATACTGCTCAATGCTTGGCACGGTCAGTTCTTTTTTTACCACCTTAATGGTCACTGCGTCATGCTGATATTTCTTTGTGATATCTAAAATCGGCTTTGGCATGGTCGCAGAAAACAGAACCGTCTGTCTTCCCTCTTCCGGGATATATTCCAAAATCGTCTCGATATCCTCACGGAATCCCATGTTCAGCATCTCGTCCGCCTCATCTAAAACGATCGTATTGACTGCCTCGCAGCGGATCGTTTTTCTGCGGAGATGATCCATGACACGTCCCGGTGTACCGATAATGATCTGTGCACCGCCTTTTAATGCCTTGATCTGACGGTTGATATCCTGTCCGCCGTATACCGGAAGGATTTTCACGCCATGCATATATTTGCTTAATTTACGGATTTCTTCCGACACCTGGATTGCAAGCTCTCTGGTTGGTGAGAGGATGATCACCTGTGTCTTTTTATTATTTGGGTCTACTTTGTGAAGCACCGGGATACCAAAAGATGCTGTCTTTCCGGTTCCTGTCTGTGCCTGTCCGATCACATCGACTCCTGACATCACAACCGGGATCGCCTGACTCTGGATCGGAGTCGCCTCTTCAAATCCCATCTCTTTGATAGCACGGAGTACCTGTGGATATAAATCTAATTCATCAAATCTTACTGTTTCCATATATTTTCCTTTCGTGCGAATGCGCAGTCGTATATGTTAGCATATTGTCGCCATTTTGTCAACTATTTTGTCAGAATACCCGTATCACATCCGGCACGATCTATGTACCCCGGCTTCCATGAAAAAGAAAGCTGGGTTAATATGAAAAGCAATCGAATACTCCCTGTTTTTCATCCATATCCAAGCAAAATCCAGTCGTCGTACACTCCACATGTATTTCTGTTTTTCCCCTGTAAAAATGTGATATGCCCGTCACCTCTAAAAAAAGCTGCCGTAGCAATAGTTCGATTGCGGATTGCTCATTATAACTTATGCCAATTTTCCTCTAAGGTTCCACTTTTTCCTGTTTTGAGGATAAATCCAGCTCCTGCCCACGGATATCCGCAATACAGATATCATTTCTGCTTCTCTTCTTTACCTGATATAACAGCATATCTGCAGTATGTAGAAAATCCCAGCTCCTGTTTCCTTCCTCCGGAACTCCATACGAAATACCCTGGGAGATCGTCACGATCGGCAATGCATTGGAATATAAATGCTCCAGTTTGAGATTCATAATATTCTGCCGCAGCGCGCCTGCCTTCGCATGCACTTCCTCCGCACTTATACCCGCATAAATGATAATAAATTCATCTCCGCCATATCTCGCACAGAACGTCTGTCTGTCTTCCATTTTTTTCAGCTCATCTGCAATTGCAATAATGCACTCGTCGCCCTGCTGATGTCCATAATTGTCATTATACTGCTTGAAAAAGTCAATATCTAAAATCTCCATTGCAAGCGGAAGCCTGTGCTCATAACAGTAATCTAATACTTTTTCCGAATAAGCATTCAGGCGGTAACGGTTTGCCAGTCCGGTCATCTGATCTGTCTCCGACTGTTTCAGCAGCTTCACATTGACTGCTTCCATCTCCCTGCGGCTCTCATTTGCACGTTCGAGAGAACTTCTGACATAAAGCATGTTGACGATCATATCTTTGTTCTCGCGCTCCATGATCTCGGAAAGCTCATAATACAGACCAGCTGCCTGCAGATAACCTGCATTGTCCTGATTCTTGCGGTAGCCTTTGATCTTAATGGAAATGACTCTGCGCTGCAGATTGATCACACCTGAATTCTTCACGATCCGATCCAGCTTCTCAACGATCATCCACAACACATCATCCCGGCCGATCTCCAGCATCAGCCCGCAAAAATCACAAAGGTCGTCAAACACCTCCATGATCTGCACATTTTTATTGATTATTTCTACAATCTCCTGGATCTGTGCATCGCGTCTCACATAATTATGAGTCAGATGATAATATCTTGCCTTCAGGCAGTCCACATATAAAATGTCAATATCCTCATAATAAGACGCACATTCCGCATCCAGTTTTTCTATATAAACATGTGTCTTATCTAACATCCCCTGCAGCATATAGCAGCGTGCCAGATTCACGTAACTGGCCATCAGTCCGACATAATTTTCTTTTACATCCGGATTACTTTTGCAATATGAATGAGCCTTTTCGAAATAACTTTGTGCCTCGTGATACACACCATTTTCCATGTACAGATTACCAAGATTCTGCATGATGCTGATCTCCATCTTAGTAATCCCATATTTGCGGCAGTAATTCAATCCTGTCAGATAGTAATCCATCGCTGCAGACACATTTCCCTTGTTGACAGAAGAGATTGCCATCAGGTTGTAAGACCTTGCGATCAGCTCCCACTGTCCGGTCTGTCCTAACAGATGGATTGCCTGCGCAATGTTGTGGAACATGTGCTCCACATCATTCAGCAGATAGTAAGTTTCCCCACTGTAAAAATATGCAAAACCAAGAAGTGCCGCATCTTTATGTTCCTTTGCATACCGTTCTATATCAAGACAGCATTTGAGTGTATGCTCTGCGTCCTTTCCTCTGCTGTTCAAAACTTCCTGTTTCCATGCATTTACCACGTCATTTGATCCATGAACTCCCATGCAGTCTCTTCCTTTCTGCCTGTTTTCGGTATTTCAATAAAATTTATTATAATCCAGAAATTCCGTGTGTTCAAGAAAAAGGAAATTTTTGCTATTCAAAAAATTCGATCGGATCGACCGGTACCCCATCTTTTCGAAGTTCAAAATACAGGTTACTGCCCTCAACAGAATAATATTTTGTCGGTTCTGTCACATAACCGATCACATGACCTGCCTCCACATAGTCTCCCACTGCAAACTCCGGTTCCTTAAGCTGTCCGTAGACTGCGAGATACCCATCTCCCAAATCCTCTGTCACGGTACATCCTGTCACTTCATTTGTCTCAATACTCTGGATTTTTCCTTTTGCTACCGCATAAACTTTGCTGTTGACATCCCCGGAATGATGACCGCCGGATTGTATTTGTACTGGTCTAACGTCGCAAAATACACCGTCGAGTCCATGCTGTAATCTAAGATCACATTTCCTTCCATCGGCCATAAGATGCCATCTTCCGCAGCAAAATGAAGTGCCTGGGAAGTGTTTCCTGTCGGTGCCACCTCTTCCTGTCCACTGTCTGCTTCCTCACTCTCCTTTTCTACCTCTGCTGTCTCTGTGCTCTGTGTCTGCGGTTTTAAAATAGAAGCAACCTGATCTGCCTCTGTCTCTTCCTCCATTGCCACATTCTGGTTCTCCGTGTCCATCTCTGCTGCAATTTCCTGTTCCAACTGCTTTCTCTCCTGTTCCTGTCCTCTGCTATATAAAACAGTCATGCCGACTGCTGCAAGGATTACCAGCGTGCCTGCAATGATATACTGTTTTTTCTGCCAGAAGGCTGCCCATCCGTGATTCTTTCTCATATTTTTCACCGTCCATTGTTTATTTAGCAGAATACATTTCCTGCTATTAACAATAGTGTTGCCACATTCAGACGGTTTATTCACAGTAATTGGAATCGTTTTTCATTCCACATTTTCCAGCTCTGTACCGGGAAAAAAATACTGTAAAATTTTTCTGTAATCCTCCCCTTTTTCAGCCATTTTCTGTGCTGTATACTGGCTCAGGCCAAATCCGTGTCCATGTCCCTTCGTTACGATCCGGATCTTGCCAGGTTCCAGTTCTGTCACATTAAAATTTGCGGATTTTAACCCAAGTTCCCCACGCAGTTCCTCTCCTGTGTAGGATTTCCCATTCATCTGTGCCTTTGTGACATACCCGGCACTATCCTTCTCTTCGATCGTGATCTCCTGATCCAGATACAGCACCGAAAGATAATCCGGCGCCTGTGCATCCTCATAACATGCCACACCTGAAAGATATGGCATATCCGAATCCGGATATAATTCTTCCATATTTCTTGTATTGCCCGCACTCACTGCATGGTATGCAGCATATATGTAATGGTTCCGGTACTGCAGCGTCTCTCCGTCTGTCTCCTGTATCGCCTCCTTTATCTTCCCTTCCGCCTCGGAAAAATAGTCGCCCCACAGTTCCTGTAATTCGCCCATTGTCATACTCCCCGGAAGTTCTGTCCCCATCTCCTCTGCTGCCTTAAGGTTTGTGCGGGCGATCACACACTGGGCTTTGATACATTCCTCCGGTGCATCTGCGCTTATCTCCTTTGCGACAATGCAAAAAAGCATGTCCGCATCCTCCTCTGTTTCCGCTGTCCGGTTTACATTTCCCAGCAATTCTTCCAGTTGCATTTTCTGGCAAAAAATGGTGAGGAAAAGTGGTATGAGCAGCAAGAGCAGAAGTATGGTCAGCATCGTGTTTATTCTTTTTGCCAAGTTTTTTCTGTGCATAAAAAATCTCCATCCCATATACAAGTATATGAGACGGAGTCAGCTTTTATGAATCAAATTTTATCCGGAGTTCCTGTGGAAAGTTTATGCCTGACCTCAGGGATAAACTTTCCACAGGAACTCCAGACTTCTATTATATTTTGCTGCCGATGATGTTGCTGAGCTGCGCGAACTGCTGAAGTGTCAGTGCTTCGCCACGGATGGTGACCGGAACGCCAAGTTCCTCAATGCTTTCCTGGATCACTTCTTTGGAAAGATGAATGTCCGGCGCATTATTCAAGCCATTGGCAAGCGTCTTTCTGCGCTGATTGAAGGATGCACGGATGATCTTAAACATTTCATCCATATACTTGTTTCGCAAAGGTTTATACACTTGCAATGGTACGTCTTCCGGCTTCATGAAGGCTCCCATCGCCGTCAGCCACTCAAAATTGGCATAATGGGGAATCAACAGTACAATGCCTCCATGCTTCTCTATCATGGCAAGGTATTCTTCCTTATTATCATACTTCATCCGGCGGCAGAGCTCCTCGAAAGACATGCGCAGCATCTTCACCTCCTCCAGCATATAATCGCAGATGTAACGGTAGAACTTGCGCTCTATCTCCATCAATTCGGTTTCCGACTTCTCCGGAAAAGAATTGCGAAGGTTGCGGCGAACGACTTTCTTCCGATAATGCACGACGTGGCGCATCAGGAAGTACAGCCCGTCAGACAATGCATAAAGCGCCCGGAAAGGCAGAAGTGCCACAAGCCACATGCCCGCATAAGTCAGCCAATAGACAATTTTTGATTTCACTTCGTCAGTTATGAGTTATAAGTTATGAGTTATTTGTTGCAAAGGCGGCATTCCTCATTCCATTGCTCCCAAGAGTGCGGTGCCGTCGGCATTGAAATCGCCCAGGCGCACAGACACGAGCTGGTTGTCCAAGGCAGCATCATGAGGGACTTCCACACGGATATAATTGGGAGTGAAGCCGTGCATCGGCAGTCCGGGTTTGGGACGTTCCAGCAACACCGGCATCGTCTGCCCGATATGGCGCGCATAAAAAGCACGGGTCTTTTCGTCCGAAAGCTCCAGCAATTGCTGGCTCCTGCGGTGCTTTTCTTCGGGTGCCACCACGTGGTCTATCTTCAAGGCTTGCGTGCCGGGACGCTCCGAATAGCTGAAGACATGGAGCTGCGTCACGTCCAGGCTCTTGATAAACTCATAAGCCTGCCCGAAATACTCCTCCGTCTCTCCACGGGTACCCACAATCACGTCTACCCCTATAAAGGAATCGGGCATCACTTCCTTTATCTTCTTTATCTTCGAGGCAAACAAGGCGGTATCGTAACGGCGTCGCATCAGCTTCAGCACCTCGTCACTGCCCGACTGCAGCGGTATATGGAAATGAGGCATGAAACTGCGGGAATGAGAAACGAATTCTATGATCTCGTCAGTCAGCAAATTGGGCTCTATGGAGGAAATTCGGTAGCGCTCAATGCCTTCCACTTCATCCAGCGCCTTCACCAGATTGAAGAAAGTTTCTCCGGTAGTTTTACCGAAATCCCCGATATTGACACCCGTCAGCACAATTTCTTTTCCTCCCTCGGCCGCAGCCTGGCGGGCTTGTTCCACCATGGATGCAATTGTTCCATTGCGACTCCGCCCGCGGGCGAAAGGAATGGTGCAGTAAGAGCAGAAATAATCGCAACCATCCTGCACTTTCAGAAAATAACGAGTGCGGTCACCCCTAGAACACGAAGGTGAAAAACTACGTATGTCTTTTGCAGCTGTCGTAATCGCCTCACCTTGAGGATGCTTTTCCAAATTTCCGAGATAATTCATCAACTCTCCCTTTTGTTCAGCTC
>OHUD01000940.1_pt1 | contig 11055 bp, 7 predicted proteins | sample 1579021 | NCBI WGS metagenome assembly OHUD01 (sample SAMEA3879597, study PRJEB24766) | human gut metagenome | biome: human-associated habitat; feature: feces | place: USA | collected 1985/1987
CAAACGCGACATGCTCGCGGAAATTGCCGCTGTCCTGTCATTCTCCGCCATCATAAACAATGACAAGGTCGGAGCCCTGTTCTTCAGCGACAAGATAGAGAAATTCATACCGCCCCGCAAGGGACGCAGCCATCTCCTCCGCATCATCAGGGAAATCATTGAACTGAAACCCGAATCCTCCGGCACCGACATCGGCGGAGCGCTCAGGTTCCTGACCAATGCCATAAAACAGAAATGCACCGCGTTTCTGCTCTCCGATATGATGGACACGGATACGAGCGGAGCCCCGAGATACGAAGACGCCATCAAAGTGGCTGCCGGCAGACATGACCTGTCGGTCATCAAGGTCTTCGACCCGAGGGAAAGGACAATACCCGACATAGGTCTTGTCAATGTCAAGGATTCCGAGACCGGCGAAGCCGCATGGATAAACACATCCAGCTCGAAAGTAAGGGAAGCCTACGCGAAAGCTGCACAGGACGCTGACATGAAGGCTACCAAGCTGATGCGCCAGTACCAGATAGACAGCGTGGACATTTCCACCGGTTCGGATTATGTTAAAGGATTGATGGCATTTTTCGACAGAAGATAATGAAAATGAAAGGATTACTGAAGATTGCATGCATAGTGCCGGCTGTGGTCATGGCTGTAGCGTCTGGAGCCCAGTCACCTTCAGCCGGGCATAAAGGCATTGTCCCTGCCGGGGATGCTTTTCTGGAGCAGCTTCAGAAACGGGATTCCGTGCTGATCGCCGACCAGCTCCGATACGGATTCCGGTTGGAAAATGTGAAAGCCGGTACCGCACTCGGGCTTCCTGACCTGTCGCATGGCGTGATGGACAGCATTGAAGTCATAAGTGACTGGAAACTGGATACATTAAAGTTCCGCAAGAAGAAAAATGAGATGGATCTGGAGGGAAGTTTCGTCATCACCTCATTTGATGAAGGAAACTACAGGCTTCCGGATATCGCTGTCGGCAGAATGACCCCTGACGGAACTGTCGACACATTGGTATTCAAGGGAATGGACCTTCAGGTAATGTCAATGCCTGTGGATACGGCCACTTACAAGCCTCACGACATAAAAGGACAGATACGCTATCCGGTGACCTTCAAGGAAGTGTTGCCGTATATGCTTGGCGTGCTGCTGTTTGCCGCGTTGGTGGCACTTTGTGTTTACCTGTACAAGAAGAGGAAGGAGAACCTGGCGGGAGAAGGACATACGAACGAGCCTCCTTACATCGTGGCCCTCAGGAAACTGGACAAGTTCCGCGGGAACAAGCTCTGGGTGCCTGAAAAGCAGAAGCAGTTCTACAGCGGCATCACTGATGTCCTCAGGGAATATATTGTCGGCCGTTTCGGTGTCAGCGCCATGGAAATGACCACTGCGGAAATCTTCGAGGGCTTGAAAGACAAGGAAATACCGGAGCCGCTCATGGAAGAAGCCAAAAACCTGTTCGTCACCTCTGACTTTGTGAAGTTCGCCAAGATGACTGTGTCGGATGAGGAAAATGCCAAGGCATTGCCGTCGGCGATCAGGTTCGTGACATCTACATGGAAATCAGAAGAAGAGGAGGAAGGAAATGTTCTTTGAGTATCCTGCATTGTTGTGGCTGCTGGTCATTCCGGCGTTCATGCTGGTTCATTATGTCTATATTGAAGTCAGCGGAAGACGGCCGCACCTGCGTGTCCCGGATATCAAATTCTGGAAGGCCGGCGGACGTTCTGTACTGGGTGTGATACGACACCTGCCTTTCTTGCTCAGGACCATTGCCCTGGTCATGATAATAATCGCCATTGCCAGACCGAGATCGTCCACCAAGATGGACAAGATTGATACAGAAGGCATTGACATAGTGCTTGCTATGGACGTGTCCACCAGTATGTTGGCACGCGATTTCACGCCGGACAGAATCAGCGCGGCGAAAGACATTGCCATAGAATTCATATCGCAGCGCCCTTCCGACAGGATGGGAATCGTGGTCTTCGCGGGGGAGAGCTACACGCAGTGCCCGCTGACGACCGACAGGGCGACATTGATAAACCTGATGAAGGAAATCGAGACCGGCCTTATCGAAGACGGAACCGCGATCGGAAACGGTCTGGCGACAGCCGTGGCCAGGATGCAGAACTCCGATGCGAAGAGCCGCGTGGTAATCCTTCTGACCGACGGTGTGAACAACAGCGGTGAAATCACTCCGCAGACCGCGGCGGACATCGCCAAGACCTACGGCATCCGCGTATATACGATAGGTGTCGGTGCCAATGGTACCGCGCCATATCCTGTGATGACCCCTTGGGGTGTCCAGATGCAGAATGTCGAGGTGGAAATTGATGAAAATCTTCTCAAGAACATAGCCGAAACCACAGGCGGCAGATATTTCCGTGCTACGGACAATACCAAGCTTTCGGAAATCTACAGCGAAATCAACAAGATGGAGAAGGCGCGTACAACGATCGACAGTTTCCCTATCTACAAGGAACTGTTCACCGGATTTGCGCTCATCGCCCTGGCCTGTCTGCTGCTGGAAGTGCTTATCAGTTTCATTTTGAGGAGATTGCCATAAAACGAGGATTGGATTATGATATATTTTGCACAGGCTCAATATCTGTTGTTGCTTCTGCTCGTACCTGTTTTCCTGATATTGTACGGGTTGGTGCAATATGGCCGCACCAGACGTATCAGGAAATTCGGTGACGAGGCGCTGGTGCAGCAGTTGATGCCTTCATATTCGAAGACGAAAGGCTGGGTGGGGATGATACTTTTCTCATTGGCCTTCATGTTCTTCAGCATCGGATTGGCACGACCTCAGATAGGCGCCAAACTGAAGGAACACCAGAGCAAGGGCGCCGAGGTGATGATTGCGCTGGACGTGTCCAATTCAATGCTTGCGCAGGACTATTCTCCGGACCGTCTCCAGAGAGCCAAACTGGCGATTTCCAGACTGGTGGACAAGCTGAACGGTGACCGCATCGGACTGGTTCTTTTCGCCGGAACGTCATTTGTCCAGCTGCCTATCACGACCGATTATGTGTCCGCCAAGATGTTCCTGGGCAATATTTCCACGGAGTCTGTCCCTGTCCAGGGAACTGCTATAGGCGATGCCATCAACACGTGTATCAAGAGTTTCAGCGCCCAGAGCGAAAACAGTCGCGCCATCATTGTCATAACTGATGGCGAGAACCATGAGGACAATCCCGTGGAGGCGGCGAAAACGGCGGCTTCGATGGGCATTTCCGTATACACTATCGGCGTGGGATCCGCTCAGGGTCAGCCGATTCCGATGAAAGGCGGTCTGCTGAAAGACTCCCAGGGCAATATCGTCGTGACGAAACTGGACGAGGCGACATTGAAAGAAGTCGCGAAGGCGGGCAACGGAGCGTACGTGCATGCCGGCAACAATGAATTCGGACTGAATCCCGTCATTGACAATATCCGCAAGCTCAATGACGAGGAATTCAATTCCATAGTTTTCGAAGAATATGACGAGCAATATATGTATTTCTTCGCCATCGCGCTTGGACTCCTGGTCCTGCAGATGCTTGTCGGAGAACGGAAAGTATTGCGTCATATATTTGATAAATAGGTAATTATGTCAATAAGATTGAAACATATAATTGCTGTCGTCACCGCGTTCCTGCTGGGGGCATTGTCAATGTCTGCCCAGGTGGACAGGCGCGACGTCCGTGCCGGCAACAGGCAGTTCCGCAAGGAAAACTGGCGCGAGGCTGACATTGATTACAGGAAGGCGCTCGTGAAGGATTCCACGTCGATTGCCGCGAATTACAACCTTGCGTCCAATCTCTACCGCCAGGGCAATTTCGATGAGGCGGCCAAGGTGATGGAAAAGATCAAGGAAACCGCACCTGCTACTGCCAATGCTGCTGATTATTACTACAATACGGGTGATATCGCGATAGAGAAAAAAGATTGGCAGGGTGCTGTCAATGCTTTCAAGGAGGCGCTTCTCCGCAATCCGGCAGACATGGATGCGAAGGAGAATTACATCTATGCCAAGAAGATGCTGGAGAATCAGAAAAATGGCGGAGGCGGACAGAACAATGACCAGAACAATGACCAGAATCAGCAGAATGACGACAAGAATGGTCAGGGAGATCAGAATCAGGACCAGAACCAGGATCAGCAGAATCAAGACAACAATCAGAACCAGAATAATCAGGGACAGAACAATCCTCAGGATGGTCAGAGCGGCCAGCAGCCTGTGAAGATTTCCCCTCAGCAGGCCCAGCAGATGCTGAAAGCCATCCAGGCGAAGGAGAAAGAGACACAGGACAAGGTGAACAAAGAGAAGGCAGAAGCCCTGAAATCAAGACAGAAGGACAAGAACTGGTAAGCTGTTAAAGGATTTATTATGAAATCATTGACAAAAAAAATTGCATTGGCATTAGTGATGGCGGCAGTCGGCTTCGTGGCGGCTGCGCAGACGAAGATAGCGGTGGAAGCGCCTAACATTGTGGGTTCTGACGAACAGTTCAATGTTACCTTCATCATTGAGGGTGAGGATCGTCCGTCGAATTTCAATTGGAATCCTGGAGATGATTTCACTCTGGTCTGGGGACCGCAGAGGGGAGAGTCGACCAGCATCCGTGTCATCAATGGCAAGCGTTCCAAGTCATCGCAGTTTACCTATACGTACATATTGGCTCCGAAGAAAACCGGAAAATTCGAATTGCCGGCTGCTACGGCCAAGATGAAGGGGGAGACGATAACGTCTGTCCAGGCAGCCGTCGAAGTGCTGGCAAGTGATTCCTCCGCATCCGCACAGTCGGGCGCCTCTTCGGGGAACACGCAGCAGACCAAGCCGTCCGGAACGATTTCATCCAAGGATTTGTTCCTGAAATTTACGGTAAGCCGCACCTCGGCAGTTGTAGGCCAGCCGCTTACGGCAGAATTGAAACTGTATCAGAACGTGGATATCGCGGGATTCGAAGGTGCGAAATTCCCGGCATTCAACGGCTTCTGGAGTCAGGAAACAGCTGCTCCGAACAATATCAACTTCCAGAGGGAAGAAGTGGACGGAAGGCTGTATAATTCTGCATTGCTCCGTCGCTATGTGCTTATTCCCCAGCAGGTTGGAAACCTTGTAATCGATCCTGCCGAGCTGGTATGCCTGGTCAATGTCAGGAGGCCGTCGCACGGAAACAGCATTTTCGACAGCTTTTTCGATGACAATACCATGACGGTGCGCAAGCGCGTGACCACGCCGGCCGTGCATGTGCATGTCAATCCTCTTCCTTCCGGAGCGCCTGCTACATTCGGTGGCGGCGTGGGCAGTTTCCGTATCTCGGCAAGCCTGAGCAAGGACCAGTTGAAGATGCATGAGGCTACATCATTGACAGTCACTGTCTCCGGACGTGGAAACGTGTCGCTGCTGGAAGCTCCGAAGGTCAATTTCCCGGCTGATATGGATGTCTATGATACCAAGACGACGGAAAATACCGACAAGACTACAGGCGGCACGTCAGGAAGCAAGGTGTTCGAATATCCGTTCATCCCGAGAAGCCACGGCGAGTTCACCATCGCCCCGATAGAATACTCTTACTATGATGTCAATGCCGGTAAATATGAAACCATCTCGACCGGCCCGATCACTTTCAATGTCGAGAAAGGGGATGCCGCTGAAACTCAGGCTTCTACGTCACAGTTGGTCATGCCTGACCGTAAGAGCGTGAAGAATCTCGGAGAGGATATCCGCTTTATCCGCACCCGTCAGCCGTCATATAAGTTCAGGACGGTATTCTTCGTGGATTCATTGTGGTACTGGGTTACGGCAGCATTGATACTGCTTGTCGCAGGGCTGTTGTGGTATCTCATGAAAGGTATGGAGGCGCGTCGTGCCGATGTCGTCGGGAACAAGAACAGAAAAGCGACCAAAATGGCGCTCGGACGTCTGAAAATGGCAGCCGGATATCTCCAGAAGAATCTGTATTCTGCTTTCTATGAGGAACTTCACAAGGCGTTGCTCGGATTTGCATCCGACAAGATGAACATCGGAGCCGAAGACCTCAGCAAGGAAAATATTGCGGCAATGTTGAAGGAGGCCGGAGTCGCCGAGGACCTTTCCGCGCAGTTCGTGGCTCTTCTGGACGCCTGCGAGTTCGCACGCTACTCTCCGGACGGCGGCAACGAGGCCATGAATACTCATTACAATGAAGCTGTAAAGGTGATTTCATCCATTGATTCAGTCATGAAGACACATAAGAAAAATACGTCCGCGGCCAAGGCAATGATTCTGATCATGTCAATGCTGATGATTCCGGGCCTTACGCATGCGGAGAATACGGCATATCTGGATTCGCTCTGGAGCAAGGGAGTGCAGGCATATACCGACGGGCGTTGGTCAGAGTGCACTGAAAGCCTGAAGGCGCTGGAATCTGTCGGCGTCGTTTCCCCGGAATTGTACTACAACCTCGGCAATGCTTATTTCAAGTCGGGGGATTATCCTCATGCCATACTGTATTATGAGAGGACATTGAAGATTTCGCCGTCATTTGAAGATGCCAGAATCAATCTGGACTTCGCCAACAGCTTGATACGCGACAAGATAGATGCCGTGCCGGAATTCGTCTTGAAGAGCTGGGCCCGGAAAGTGTGCTATCTGATGCCGTCAGATTTTTGGGCACTCATTTCTATCGTGCTGTTTGCTGCTGCCCTGGCATTGTTCCTGGTTTTCAGACTGGGAGCGTCCAGAGGCCTCAGGAGGACCGGTTTTTATTGCAGCATTGTCGCCCTGATATTGTCGGCATCGTCTTTCGGCATGGCGCAGTGGCAGAGAAATTCTTATTTGAAGGCAGACGGGGCGATTGTCATGAAGCCGGTGGCTTCCGTGAAAAGCTCGCCGTCCAGGGATTCGTCCAAGGATTTGTTCGTCCTTCATGAGGGAACCAAGGTCACGGTTCTGGATACCGTAGGGGAGTGGAAGAATATTTCCCTTTCAGACGGACGTCAGGGCTGGATAGAAGAATCCGACATGGAGATGATCTAACTAGTTGTATGTCAAATAGAAAACAAAATAACCAATAATAAATTATAATGAATTTTAAAAGAAACATCCTTTTTGCCGGCGCATCGCTTTGTGCGTTGTCAGCGGCAGCTGCCGGTGTTCCTTCTGAGAAAATGAAGGATTGGCAAGACCCCGGAGTATTTGCGGTCAACCGCTTGCCTATGAGAGCGACTTTCGTAACAGAACAGCAGAAGACATTGTCTCTGAACGGAGACTGGAAATTCGCGTTCTATGGTACGGTCGCAGAAAGAACTATCGGTTTCCAGGCCTTGTCTTTCGATGATTCCAAGTGGGGAACGATGCCTGTTCCCGGAATGTGGGAATTGAACGGATATGGCGACCCTCTCTATGTGAACGTAGGTTACGCATGGCGCGGCCACTTCGAAAACAACCCTCCTTACATACCGGAGGAGAACAATCACGTAGGACAGTACAGACGTACTTTCGATATTCCTGCTGATTGGAAAGGACATCAGGTGTGCCTGGCCATCGGTTCCGCCACATCCAATGTCCGTGTATGGGTGAACGGCAAGGAAGTCGGCTACAGCGAAGACAGCAAGCTCGAAGCACGTTTCGACATCACATCTTATGTGCATCCTGGTGAAAACAGCATTGCCCTGGAAATCTTCAGATGGTGCGACGGCACTTATCTTGAGGACCAGGATTTCTGGAGATTCTCCGGCATCGCACGCGGCGTGTATGTATATACCCGTGAGCAGAAGAGACTTGAGGACGTGAACGTAAGCGGCGGCATGGATGGTAAACTGACATTGAAATCAATCGTCACACCTGGCATCACCACCGTTTCGTACGAGGTGATCGACCCTTGCGGCAACAGCGTGGCCTCTTTCACCGAGACTGTCGGCAAAGGCCGTGAGAAGGCGCAGGACGGCAACATTGTCATAAGCTCTACCGGAAACGTGGAGAATCCGCAGCTCTGGTCGGCTGAGACTCCGGTCCTTTATACATTGAAGGTCAAGGTTGCCGACAAGAAGGGCGTAGTCGAGAGCGCTTCCGTGCCTTTTGGCTTCAGGACCGTGGAAATCCGCAACAAGCAGCTTCTTGTGAACGGCAAGCCTATCCTCATCAAGGGTACCGACCGTCACGAGATGAGCCCTTACGGCGGCTACGTGGTTTCCGAGGAGGAGATGATTGAAGATATCAGGATAATGAAGAAGTTGAATATCAATGCTGTAAGAACTTCGCACTATCCGAATGACCCTATCTGGTACGCTCTCTGTGACAAATATGGTATCTATGTAGTGGATGAGGCGAATATCGAGTCCCACGGCATGGGCTATGAGGAGAAATCCCTTGCACGTCGCGAGGATTACTTCGCTGCCCACATGGAACGTAACCGGCGCATGGTTTACCGTGACTACAACCATCCTTCCGTGATTATCTGGAGTATGGGAAACGAGGCCGGTAACGGCATCAACTTCGAGAGGGTATATGATTGGATCAAGGCTTATGACCCGACCCGTCCGGTACAGTATGAAAGAGCATTGCTGAACCGCAATACGGATATTTATTGCCCGATGTACATCTCTCCTAAGGATTGCGAGAAATACCTGAAGTCCAATCCTGACAGACCGCTTATCCAGTGCGAGTACTCTCATGCGATGGGCAACTCCAACGGTAACTTCAAGGAGTACTGGGACCTTGTCCGCAAATATCCTCTGTATCAGGGAGGCTTCATCTGGGATTTCGTGGACCAGGCAATCTGCAAGAAGGTCGATCCTGCCAAATATGGTACTGACCACATCTTCATCTACGGTGGCGACAGCAATGATTATGACGCATCTGACGGATCGTTCAACTGCAACGGCTTCATCGCCGCTGACCGCTCATGGCATCCTCAGGCTTATGAAATCGGCTACCAGCACCGCTCTATCCTGACATCTGCGGCAGACAATGCTTCCAATGACAAACTCATGGACGACAATACCGAGTTCAAGGTCAATGTCTACAATGAGAACTTCTTCATTGATCTTTCACGTTACCGTATGGTATGGACTGTCGTTGTCGGCGGTGAAAATGCATTGTCCGGCGTGATCGAGAACGTCGTTGCTGCTCCTGGCGAGACGGTTTCCGTAGGCCTCGGCATTACCAAACGCGATATGCTCGCTGCAGCCGTGAAGACTCTTGCTACCTCTGACTCATGCGTCAGATTTAATGGCGAGGACGGTCGCGATACTGATATCTATCTGAAAGTCAGCTGGTTGCTTAAAGCTCAGGACGGCCTGCTACCTGCCGGCTACGAGGTTGCTTACGACCAGATCCCGATATATGAGGCTCCTGTCAATGCTTTCGCTGCAGGCTCTGCTTCCGTTGACGCGCTCCCGTCTTATGCAGATGTTGACGGCAATGCCGTGTTCTCCGGAAGATTCATATATGCTGAAATGCCGGAAGGTGACAGAATCGCTGAATGGAAAGCTGTGTTCGACAGGACTACAGGTGCATTGTCAAGCTATATGATTGAAGGCCAGGAGATCCTGAAAGAGGCGCTTATGCCGTCATTCGGAAGGGCACCGCTCGAGAATGACATGGGTGCTGTCATGCATGACAAGCTCAATATGTGGAGATACCCTGAATATAGCGTGGCAGCTTTCGACGTGGCGAAAAATGCCGGTTATTACACCGTTGATGTGAAATATGCTCCGTTCGGAAAGTATTGTTTCGTGACAATGTCTTATCAGGTTCATGCTGACGGTTCCATCCGAGTATCGGAGAAATTGAATGATGCAGGTGAACTTTCCAAGGCACCGTACCTCTTCCGTTTCGGTATGAAACTGGCGATGCCGGGTGAGTACTCTACCCTTGATTTCTATGGACGCGGTCCTTGGGACAACTATTGCGACAGGAAGTCAGCAGCGCTTGTAGGACATTATACACAGCGCGTTCAGGACCAGTATTGGTACGGATATGTGCGTACGCAGTCTTGCGGCACCAAGTCAGACTTGAGATGGCTGAAGGTTGTCAATACTGCCGGCACAGGTCTGGAGATTACCTCTGACGTGCTCTTCAGTGGTTCGGCTCTTCCGTTCAGCCAGAAGGAAATGGATTCAGCATTGACGAACCCTATGCCTAGGCCGAACCCTACCAACACCCAGCAGGGAAATGCTACTCATTCACTTGAGCTGCTTCCGCTTGCACACAATGATGCGCGTTCGCTCGGAACGACTTACGTGAATTTCGACCTCAAAGAAATGGGTGTGGGCGGCATTGACTCATGGTACGCATGGCCTCTCGAACAGTATCGCGTGAAGCCTGCCGAGTATGAATTCAATGTGGTTATCAGACCGGTAAAATAATTTCTCGGATATGGGGCTTTTCCAGAGCCCGCATGACGATGTCAAGTCCCTTCCCTTTTCTGGGGAGGGGCTTATTTTTTTGCGCAATGGCAATGCCACAGTACGATGCCTGCTGTGACGGAGATGTTCAGAGAGTGCTTGGTCCCGTACTGAGGAATCTCCAGAACGCCGTCAGATGCGTCCACGACTTCCTGCTGGACACCGTCCACCTCATTGCCGAAGACGAGCGCGTATTTCTTGCCTTTTTCCGGGACGAAGGTGTCCAGGCTGATGGAATTCACGGCCTGCTCCACGCTCAGGACTATATATCCCTGCTCGTGCAGGCGCTTCACAAGTTCCAGTGTATCAGGTGCATACTCCCACTCCACACTGAATTCCGCACCGAGGGCGGATTTGTGGATTTCGGCAGACGGCGGGGTAGCGCAGATTCCGCAAAGCCATATCTTGTCGGCCTTGAACGAATCGCCACTGCGGAATACCGAGCCTACGTTGTGGGCGCTCCTGATGTTGTCCAGTACGATGTTTATGCCGGATTCCGGCAGTGCCTTGTATTGTTCCGGGGTGACGCGTCCCAGCTCTATATTGAGAAGTTTCCTGTTTTTCATGATTTTGTCGTTATCCGTAAAATATTGTATATCAGCGATTCGCTTTTAAGTAACGTGAAAAAATAACCTGCTTCAGATTAGGAGAAGATTTTCGAGGATAGATTTCTTTTCG
>OHUD01000942.1_pt1 | contig 11028 bp, 7 predicted proteins | sample 1579021 | NCBI WGS metagenome assembly OHUD01 (sample SAMEA3879597, study PRJEB24766) | human gut metagenome | biome: human-associated habitat; feature: feces | place: USA | collected 1985/1987
ATGTTTTAATATTTTTCTACATTTTTTATTATACAATATCGATCGGAGATGTAAATGATTAAAAAATGTAAAAAAATCAGGTATCCGAGATGTTTTACTTTCCCCGATACCTGACTCTTTTATTTAATGAATCAACCAGTTATAATCTTTTCTGCACTCAACAATATACTCCACATATACCGTATCATCCTGTATCTGATAAAGAATCAGATACCATTTTTCAATAAACATCTTATGATATTTATTCGGTGGAATATACGCTTCTTCAAAAAACGGAAAACGCTGCGGCATATGATTCAAGGCGCGGATTGCTGTTATTATTTCCTTCTTCTTTGTGCTGGCGGCATCTTTATTAACCTGAGCCATAAACCGAATATGCGCTCCCAACATTCTCTTTGCCCTGTCAGAAACAATTACTTTGTACTTTTTATCTGCCATTCACTATACCTCTGCAATCACATCCTCAAGATATGCATCCAGTTCATCTACTGTGCATCCACTTCTCCCTGCCATCCGATCCTCTTCGACTGCAAGCAGTTCCTCCCTTAACTTCAACATTTTTTCTCTGCGATTGAAGGTTTCTATATCCATGACAACCAGATCGCCTTCGCCATTTTTTGTAAGAAATACGGGTTCTGCAGTTTTACGACACATATCTGCAATCTCATTATAATTTTGACGGATTGCTGCTGATGGACGAATATTCATACTAGCACCTCCTCAAGTTAACTATAGTAGTATTCTAACCATATTGTATCTTTTTAATGCTATTTCGTCAATCCGATTTTTCTTCTATGTCGTCTCTCGCTCAATCAGTTTCGTTCCGAACACCATGTGCTGTACGCTTGGTTTCCCATCATACGCTCTGTTTCGTAAAAAATTCGTTCGACACTGTCGAACTTTTTCCAAATTTTTCAAAAAATGAGAACCATCTTCTCCACTATACTTTATATGTGTTACTTTTTATGTTGATTTTTCTTAACATATTTGCTATCATATGTTCAGGCTTTATGCCTGGGGTGCTACTTCACATTGACGTGAATGGCGGTTCGCTTTGCGCGGAGAGTTTATAGCTCCGATTACATAGATCATCTCTCATTTGAGAAATCTTGGAGAGGAGAATTGGCCTATGCTGACCATTACTGACCTTATTGCAGTGATTTCACTGTGTGCGACTTTTTATAGTCTTGGTTACGTGCGTGGAAAGCATGATTCCAAGACGCAAAAATAACCGCCCAGCCTGAGAAACTCTGCGGTTATTTTTAACCCTATAAAATATCAGGCGAACCGTCATCGGTAGCACCTTTCTATTTATTATATTAGCATTCCTTTTTTCTTATGTCAAACAAATCTTTTACTCCTCGTTACCGCTCACACGATGTGTGACCGGAAACCTCACATCGCACTGTCACTCTGCTCTTCCCATCCAGCGTACAGGTGAACAAGCTCAACGCCCACTCTCCGCTTGTCATGTCCTCCACGCTTTGTGGAGTCAGTGCCTCTACTGCCGCCACTTTGTATTCGAACCGATTCCCGGCCGCATCTGTAAAGATCACCTCGTCACCTGTCTCAAGTTCTTTCAACTTTCCGAAATGTGTTCTATAATTATGTGCTGCGATCACGAGGTTATCCAGATAAGCACTTCCTGAATAGCGGCAAGGTGCTTTCTTCAGAAGCGGATAGCTCCATTCGCTCAATACCGGAAGCTTCAAGTCGATCGCCGGTATCTCAAGCACTCCGATGCATGCCGCGCCGTCCAGATCTTCTAATGCAATCTCCGGCATCTCCATCTCCGGATTCAGCTGATAATCCGGTATCTGTCCGTCAGATTCTTCTGCCTGCTCTCCCTCATCAGAAATGTTCTGGTTCTTGTCTCTATATTCTTCCAACAATTTCTCTCTGCTTTGCTCTGCCCGATAGCCGTCCCAGAGATTGTATGCAAAAAGAGCAAGGGCTGCCGCGAAAAGCAGCAACCCTGTGATTGTAAATATCTTTCCTATCTGATTCTTTTTCTTCTTGCTCATCGATTCTTCTCTTCTTTTCTATCCCGTAAAACTCTTCCCGCCAGCAGACAGATCGCACCTGCAAACAAAAGCACAAGTACCGGCCACCAGAGCTGTCCTGTCTGTGGAAGCTTGTCTGATGTTTTGTCTGTTGTTTTATTTACTGTTTTATCCGTCGGCTTCTTCGATGGTGGATTCACTTCTCCGTCAGGATTTCCTGACTTCTTTGCTGTATTCGTCAAGACGACTGTATCCCCTTCACGCGTAACAGCAACTGTATACCCATTCGGCACCTCTGCCTCTGACACACTCCAGCGCATCAACGTGGAAAGATTCTTCCATGTATAGGACCACTGGTTTTCTTTCGTAAGTGTCTGACGGTCAACGACTGTTGTATTCCCCTCCACATCCGTCTGCAGCAGTTCTACCACGATAGAATCCGGGCGTTCTTTCTCCTGATCCTGCTTCCACACTTTCAATACATGAATCTTCGTCTCTTCTGGATTTCCCGGTTTGTCGTTCTTCTCGAACTTCAGAACCGCTGTCACCTGATAAGGATCTGTCCCTTCTGAAGTTTCCTTTGAATCCTCCGGCAATGCGATCAATGCTGTCTGTGGCTCATAGATCTGTGTCTTGCCGTCTTCCTGCAGCTCTGTTGTCTGTCCCAGCACAAGATAAAGTCCCCAGTTAAGATCTGTAAAACATACGGTTCTGTCCGACCCTGATATGAGTACTGCATCTGCTGTGATTCCATCACGTCTGATATAGTCCGCCAGCGCATCCGCTGTCCCCTGCCAGCCCTCCTGGCTCTTCTGCTCCAGTGAGACCGGATACTTCCGGAATTGTTCCGTCAATGTAAAACTGCCCGACTCCTCATACTCTGCCACACGGTACAGAGACAGCTCCATCCCCTCAACCGGGCAGACGAACGAGATGCTCCCCTTCTGCGTACTCTCTTCTTCCGCTGCCAGAACCGGATTGCCCTTTGAGATTCCGAGTATCCCGGTCAGCGCAATGAGAAATGTCAGTACATATATCATATAATTCCTGTCTCTGTGGCGGATTCTTTTCTTTGGACTTCGCATGTTCTCCCTCCCACTGATCAATTTATCTTCCTCTACTTTTTCTGCTTCTTTCTTGAACGCCGGATTGATAGATCCACTACAAGAAAACTAATGATTAAAAGCGGAATCGCAACACATACCGCAACTGTCAAACTGCTTACCTCAGCCGCATCCGATGTCACTCTTGAATCATCTCCTGAACGATTTTCAATCCGATGTCCGCGTACCAGAAGTCTCTGCGTATTGATTCCATATGGTGTACATGTAAGAAGCGTACACAGATCCTTTCCATCTTCAATCTCAAGCAAGCCATAATCTTCCGGCTCGACAATACTGATCTGGTCAATCTCATACGTCAATACCTTATCATAAATGTGCAAAAGAAAGATATCTCCCTTTTCCAACTTATCAAGGTCTGTGAACAGCTTCGCACTCGGCAGTCCTCTGTGTCCGGATAATACACAGTGTGTACCCTTTCCTCCAACCGGAAGAGACGAACCTTCAATATGTCCGATACCAACCTGCAGAACAGAATCCTCTACACCGTGATAGATTGGAAGCTTACAACGAATCTCCGGAATTGTGATATATCCCATCATTCCGGTTCCATTTGCATCCAGAAGACTATCATATAAAGTATCTTCCTCTTCTGATGGTGTAAAACGTCCTCCATTCGTAATCAACGTCTGGTTGTACTCCTCTGCCGCCGCCAGTGCCTGCTCTTTCTCCTGATCATCCATCTTCTCTATCTGCTTCGAATAATCCGCAACCGCCTGCGTCTGATGCTTCGAATTCCAGAAATTACTGATTGTCGGATACAGCAGTAAGGACAAGCCTGTAAGAAAGATGATTCCCGCAATTATTGTTGAAATATGCTTTCTCATGTTACAATCCTCTCCTTGCTGCTGTATGGGGAATGATGAAACACATTCCCCGTACAGCAAAATTACTTCATTTGTCATCGCTCACAATTGCTGTGAACTACGATGTCATTACTTCATTCTTTTCTTTGTGATCAATACAACTCCAGATCCAACTACAAGGATTGCACCGAAGATGTAGAACAGGGTGGTTCCCATTCCACCTGTGGATGGGAGGATGGAGCCGGTGTTGTTGAGAACTTTGACATCTCCTATGTTAGCTTCTGATACTCCATTAACATAAATATTGCCCTCATCATTAATCTTAATCGTTATCGGGTCTTTCAGCTTATTGTATCCGGCTGGTTGTGTTACTTCTTTCAGGTAATATGTATCTGCATCCAATCCATAGATCTTAAATTTACCGTCTGCAGTTGTTGTAATCTGTTTCACCACTGCTGTATCGGAACTTGTCGCAATACGGTAAAGATCATACCCTTCTGAAGCAGTTGTATTTTTTACAAAACTAATCTGGTTTCCTGTACACGCTTTATCTCTGTATAATTCAAATACTGCCCCTGCAAGCGGTTTGTCCACCTCATTCTTATTCGTATATTTTAATACTGGAATCTCATAGGTTTTTGTAGTTGTTTCACTAGGAGTTGTAAAATGCTTATCTCCATATTCAAGTTTTGCTGTATTGGCATTTCCACTTCCTGCAACTACTGCATTTTTATTTAATGTTGCAGAATAAGTAACGATAAGCTTGTCATTATCTGTTAATGTATCACAAAATGTTTTCATAAACTTTACTTCAAATGTACATTTTGGATCTGTGCTCTCTGTTGCAGATGTTATTAATGTATATTCTCTGCCATTTTCCAGATTCGTTGTAGTCTCCCCTGTTTTCTTTACAACTTTTACAGAATTACTATCAAATGTCAGTCCTTCACTCATCACATCATGTAACACATAATTCTCTGCACCCTTTTTGGCATCAATTGTTACTTGAAACTCTACTGTTTGACCAATATCTGCTGTATTCTTATTTTCCCAGTTACTCGTAGAATCTTCTTTAACTTGTTTATTTAATGTAGGCGCTGTATTCTTTTCCTGAATATCCACCTCTGTAGCTGTGGTATCAAGAGAGCAAAGTGCACCAGTACTAGAATCTACGAGATAGTAGCCAAGATCAAGATTTTTAAATGTCACTGTTGTACCTTGTGCTTTTGCAGCCCCGTTATTTGCTACGCTGTTATTAGTATCCTTCGCATATGCCAATGCTTCTTTTGCAAACGCTGCTGCATCTTTTCCATCTATCCATGTCACATAACCCGCACCATCTATCGTTACATAATCATGACCTTTTGCTCCTTCCTTGAAAAAGTTTTCCCATCCAGTTGCCACCTTATAAGCATAATTTCCTGTAGTAGTCTCCCCTGTAGTAGATTTATCGCTAAAACTCTCCAACTCTAATATCTGATAAATTGTATAGGTTTGATCCTTTATTGCATTATTAATCGTAATACTTCCTGTAGTTTCTGACGTTCCACTTGTAGTTCCTGTCTCCTCAGCTCCTACCACACTACACATTCCCAATACCATCATAACCGAGAGCATTATGGCGGCAATCTTCTTGATTATTTTCATTTTCTTCCTCCTTATTTTTGTTACTGCCCCCCCCCCGAATTTTCCGGGGTGCAGCACACTCTCTTTTGTTAGTTTCTTGTTTTTGTTTCTTTATATTTCATCAGCATAAGCACTCCTGCGAAGAGTATTAATATCGCTCCTGCCAATCTGTAAATAAGAACTCCACAATTGCCTGTAGAAGGCAGTTTATTCACACGGCTTTGATTTGTAACGGTTACCCTGTCACCATTGGATGCACTGTTCACTCCTGTTGTTGTGCTTCCAGACTTTGTCGCCGTATATGATGTAAGGTATTCCATTCCGTTCACAGTAGCAACTGTGGAGGAATCTTTGATTGGTTGATCCTTATCATCAAGTTCAAAGACATAATATATTTTTGACAACTCCAAATTTATAAACTTACTTGATTTCGGCGTAGTATCACCTGCATCATATGTAATAGAAATTTTCTGAAGTGGTGTTATACTTCCATCAGTATTTGTTCCATCCGCATTCTCATAAAGTCCAAACTTATATGTTCCACTCACTGGATTAGACTCATAACCACCTGGATTCTTAAACTTTTTCTGTACAGTGATCTCACCTTTATGGTTCGTAACTTGTAGTTCATATGTCGATTTATACTGCTTCTTAATCTGTGGATCTTTTATACATGCCTTCACTTCCTCAGAATAATCCGATGCACCATCATTTATTTTTGGAACCATAATATAAATCGGTTTCTGATCTAGTACATACCCAGCCGGTGCCTTTGTCTCTGTCACCTTATAGATGGTATTATATTCCATTACAGGATTACCAGCCCCTGCTGTTCCTAACTCAAGTATTCCATCGGCGCCTGTCGTTCCCGCCCATTCTTTACGTCCTGTTCCTGTAACTTCGTTAATAGTTCCTGTAGTAAAATTTCTGGTACAATTTACCACCTTAAATTCAGCTCCAGCCAATGATGCAGACAGGTTATTCTGATCTTTCTTAATGATTTGTAGTTTGATCGTACTTGCTGAAGATACTGTTCCTCCTGCGGTGTAAGAATAATTCTTCTGTTCTACATTTGTCCCGCTGGATGGAGAATATTTTTCCCAATATACTACATTTGAAAAATCCACTTTCTGCCTTGGCGGTGCATTTATTGTTGCTGTATAGGTTATCTTGACTGGCACATCATGTGGAATTTCTATCTCCAATGTATTATCATCTCGAATTGAAGCAGTAAACGTAACATCCTCACCGTTATTTTTATTAACAACCTTAATCGTTGTTATATCCAACTCCAATGTAGGACTCAATTTATCAATCAGCTTCAATTTTGTGCCTTCTACTGTTGGAAGTGCCTGACCCAACTGGTTAGCTTCAATTGTAAATGTTATATTTTGTTGATCAGAAACAAATGTTTTTCCAATCTTCTGCGGTGTTATTGTTGCAGGAGATGTTGCTGTATTTATTTCCTTTCCTTCTGTTGTTCGAAGTGTAACATGATTCGTAAATGTCTTATTTTCTCCACCGAGCAATACTTTCGGATCTGTCACCCTGCACACAACCTGTACATCAACTGAATAATTATCTCGCTCTTTTCCTGCAATAAAATCACCCAGTTCAATCAATGCCTGATTTCCTTTCACATAATAAGTAGTCTCCACACTTTTGCCTGGATTATCTGTTGCAAGACTACCTGTTATCTTTTTTGTCCATCCATCTAGTCCACTGATTTCCTTTGACTGAATATAATTTTCTTTTTGTTTGTCTCCAACCCATTTGATACGGATATATGCAAGCTCCATTCCATCTGGGATTTGCTCCAATACTTGATAACTTCCAGATAGTTCTCCTGCATAATTCAGCTTAAATACCCATGCTACATACTGTCCGGGACCTGTTGTTTTGTCCAATTCGCTTGCTGCGATTTTATCACTAGCTTTATTGGAGCCGTAGTCCTTGTCCATACCATCTTGATTACTTGTTACTGTAGTTCCATCATAAGTAAATGTCTGTCCTAATTCTTTTAAGATATCTGCACCAGAATACAAGCTTTTGTCTGCTGAACCCTGGTCAATCCATTTTGTTCCGTCATCACTTGTTTGAATCTGATTTCTATATGTAAAACAATCTCGATAATTAACAGGTAATGATTGTGGTTCTGATTGCACAATAAAGTACAGCTTTTCTCCACTAAGAGAAATGTTATCTTTTGCCTTTACTGTCAATTCACTATAATTGTCATTCCCAGAGAAATTCTTTCCATTCGTTAATTCCGGGTCGGTAAATTGATCCTTTATGCCTTTAAGCCCACTTGATGTTTGCATTTCTTGCAGATTCTTATATCCAGTAATCGTATTTCGTTCCGGCAGCGTTCCTTTATAAATTCCCACCAGCGAATCTGAATGTAAATAAGAATTTTGCAATCCTGTACCATTTGAAATAGCATCTCTAAAAGATGTATTTTGCAAAATTGCTGTTCCGTCAACTTCAATCACCCAGTATATCTTTCCATTTTGCCATGTGCTCGCATCTGCTTTTGGTTCTTCATAATACCAGGCTTCTTTCCTGAGATTCATTTTAAAATCTCCTGAAACTGTCACTTCCTTTTGTGAATATATTTCGGAAATATCAATTGAACTTTCACCTTTTACAACATTTCCCGACAATGTAAATTTATTGTTTACAACAGCTGAACTAAATGTTTCCTTATTTTTTGGTGTTGCGTAATATGTAAATCTGTAAGCATAATTCTGATTAGTCCATCCAAGCTCTGATGGTTTCAACGTGAATTCCGTTAATTTATCAATCTTCACCCATTTCGTTTCTTTTACTTCATATTCACCTGTATTTGGATTATACTCTCGTGCCTCTACTTTCACATACCCTGTATACTCCATCTTATCATTCGGAGTAAGTGTATCTTTCATTGATACCTCTGTCGCATTCCAATCACCTTGCGTTTCATTGACATTTACAGTATATGGATAACTTCCAACTGGAACAGTAAATGTAGTATCCTCTGATGTATCTTGTGTTATACTTCCGCTCGTCAAATTATACTTCTCACCAGTCATTGTAATTGTCTGAGCATCTGTTGTTACGTTTCCGACCATTTTCTGGTTCCATGTATAACCACCGACAGTTTTCTGGTTATAAACTCTGTCTATTCCATAATCGTAATTATTCTCTACATTCTCTGCTGCTACCAAAAATCTATTTTTTACGTCTATACTATTTGTTTTCATGTAAGCCATTGCTTCTGGCTTTACTGTAATACTATATGTCGCATAATAACCTTCTCCCGGGTTTACAGTAATTGGGTTACCCGATGTTCCGGTAATTTTAAAACGAGTTGGATTTGTTGTCTTTGTCCAGTTGGAAGTATAGTTATCACTTTTATCCGACCACAGCGTATCGTAATTTCCTCCATCAACTTCCGAATATGCTGTCTCTGTATTTTTTTTCGCATATAACTTGACTGAATCACGATTGTAATACACATATCCATTTGCAAGTAACTCTGAATTCGTATATATATCTCCATAATCTAAAAAATCACGAAGTTCAAAGTTCTTTAATGGGAAATTACTTTTATCTTTATCTAATGAAAACTCAATTTTATAATTAATTGTGTATGAACCATCTGAATTTTTAACAATATTATTGACATATTTGCTATCACGATTTTTCGCCATATCATATGTAATTTTCGGTGTAAATGAAAACTCATCATATGCTCTCTGATAGTTCTTTAAAAATACATCTGCTTTATTCCTGATTTCTGCTTGCTTAAGATTAACTTTTCCTTTTAGTTTTACAAAGTATGTAAGTGTACGTACCTCACCAGCTGCCATATCACCTATTTTCCAGACCATACTTCCTGGTTCAGTAATTTCAGTAGTTCCTGTTGGAACTACCGGAATTGTCTTATCCTCCGTCTTATTTCCTTTATAAATCTTACCATGTGTCTTCCCCTCTGTAACTGTCTCATATGGAGCTACTTCATTTTCACTTCCTTCAAGTGTTTTCTCTGTCGTTGTAATTCCTGCATAATACTCCACGTTACTGCTATTATTTGTAAATGTATCCACTACTGAAACTTCTGGACAATCATCTTCTCCAGCAGTTACTGTAATCGTATATTTTAAATAATTTCCATCAGCTGTGGAGATCACATTCTTACTAACACATTGTTTATCAACAGTTACTTTTCCATATTTAGCAATCACATCCGGTCCAAAATCCAACGTATATTTCTTATCTGCAATAGTCAATGTTGTTTTTCCATTATCTGGTAACTGACTTAGTTTAACATCCCCTTCAACATAGAAATCTCCTGCAATTACGGTATCTTTCTTTGTTCGTAAATCTTCAAGATACTCATTTTTAAACGCAACAACGATTTTTCCTTCTTGCACTGTAACCGTTCCTACCTCGGCATTATTACTATCAAAAATTTTTCCTTCGGCTGTCATATTACGCAGGAGCTCTGGAATATCATACGTCATTTTACAGTTATATGTTGTTAGCAACTGTTCAATTGATACATTCTGATACTGAACTGTTAACTTGATTTTCGCATCTCCTGGGATTTTGTTATCTACATTTTCCTGAATATCAATCCATGTTTTCTGTGTTGCATCATAATGCTGTAAAACAACGCCTTTTAAATCCGCCTTATTCGCAGCTGCACTCAGATCAAACCCTTCCGTCGCCGTCGTAGTACTTCCCGTTCCGCCTTCGCCCTCTGCTGCCGGCGCTGATGTACTCCCTGCCACGACACTTTCTTCATCATTGCCAGATGTCTCATCCGCTGTGGTTCCTGCTGTATCTCCATTTTCTCCGTTCTGAGCTACATTTCCATCATCCGATGTCTGACCCTGATCCTGACTTTGACTCTGGTCTTGATTCTGATTTTGATTCTGCTCCTGACTTTGTCCCGAATTCTGCTCCTGTCCTTCTGTCTGGTTCTGCTCCGTTGTCTGCTGTGAATCTTCCCCTGATTGATCTTCCGATGTATTATCGTCTGCATAACACGATTCGGTATGTGTGTGTTCTGTTTTTCCGCAAGTCAGCTGTCCGTCACTCGAATAGCATTCTTCTGTATGGCTATGCTCTTCCTGACCACAGACTGTCTTTCTCTCCAGTGTGATTGCCGGGAGAATCAGCGCATAGACCGTACAGAAAACAACTACACAGGACAGACACAGAATCATCTTTCTCCACCGTTTTAACCGGGTTTTGTCTTTTAATAATCTTCTGATATAATCCGTTCCTTTATTCTGCACAAATCCACCTTCTTTTTTCTGGTGTGTATCTGCTGCCTTCTTGTGTTAGTCTTCCCTTCGATACCTTATATACTAAACTAATTATTTATTATTTGTAACTGTTCAGAGCCAAGCAAACTTTCAAAAAAGGTTTAAAATGCTTGCATTTTTTAGACCGTTTTTGAAATTTTATTTGGCGGATACGCCA
>OHUD01000945.1_pt1 | contig 11003 bp, 8 predicted proteins | sample 1579021 | NCBI WGS metagenome assembly OHUD01 (sample SAMEA3879597, study PRJEB24766) | human gut metagenome | biome: human-associated habitat; feature: feces | place: USA | collected 1985/1987
TCCCTTCACGCAGCCCTCTTCCACTGTAAGAATCCGGCCCTTCGACGCCGCCTCCTCCAAAATCTGCGTATCAAGCGGCTTGATATACCTTATATCATATATGGCGGGAGCATGTCCCGTACGTTCGCGGATAATCTCTGCCGCCTCCATTGCCCTGCAAGCCTCAGGCCCGGCGGCAATGATGGCCAGACCTTCGCCGTCCATAAGTTTCTCGCCCTTCCCTACCGGCAATTCTTCATATTGCGCCTCTTTCCATGCCACGCCTTCACCGCAACCGCGAGGATACCTTATTATAAAAGGACCGCCGTCGTAATGCAAAGCCGTATACATGAGGTTCTTCAATTCAATCTCATTACGCGGAGCAGAAACGACCGCCCCCGGTATGGACCTGTAGGCAGCCATGTCATAGCATCCGTGATGCGTCGCGCCGTCTTCGCCTACCAGACCTGCCCTGTCGAAGCACAGTACTACCGGAAGATTCTGCAATGCCACGTCATGTATGATTTCATCATAAGCCCTCTGGGAGAATGACGAATAGATGTTGCAGAACGGACGCATTCCGCCGGCAGCAAGTCCGGCAGAGAATGTCACGGCGTGCTCCTCCTCGATGCCGACATCGAAGAATTGTCCCGGAAGTTCATCAGCCAGGATATTCATTCCGCAGCCGGTCGCCATCGCCGGAGTAATCCCGACCACGCGCTTGTCCTTTCGCGCGAGATCCAGAAGGACATTGCCGAACACGTCCTGATACCTGTCCGCACGGCGGTTGCCGGCAATGCGCTCTCCCGTGGCAGGATTGAACTTGCCCGGTGCATGCCAAACCGTAGGATTGTGTTCCGCAGGCCCATAGCCCTTGCCTTTCGTGGTAATGGCATGAAGGATGCGGGGCCCCTTGATGTTTCTCAGACGCTTCAGCGCATTCAGCACGGCATCAATGTCATTTCCGTCAATCGGCCCGAAATAACGGAACCCGAGAGATTCGAAAAGAGCACCTCCGAAACCGTCCACAAGCGAAGCCTTCGTGGAACGCACCAGATTCTGCATCTTACCGCGAAGCCAGCCGTCACCCATCTTGTCCCAAATCTTGTCCTTCAGCTTGTTATAGGTAGGATCCGTCGTCAGTTTCAGCAGGTAATCATGCAATCCGCCGATATTCTTGTCAATCGAACAATTGTTGTCATTGAGAATGATGAGGAGGTCGCTATGGCTTGCGCCGGCATTGTTCAAGCCCTCAAGGGCCAGACCTCCGGTCAATGCGCCATCGCCGATGAGAGCGACGACTTTCTCGTCAATGCCCTGAATCGCGGCTGCGCAGGAAAGCCCCAAAGCTGCTGATATTGAAGTAGATGAGTGACCTGCACCGAAAGCGTCATAGATACTTTCGTCCCGTTTCGGGAATCCGCTCAGGCCATCCTTCATCCTGTTACGTAGAAATGCCTCCCGACGCCCCGTGAGAATCTTGTGCGCATAAGCCTGATGCCCTACATCGAAAACAATCTTGTCCTGTGGAGTATTGTACACATAATGCAGTCCCACAATGAGTTCCACAGCACCGAGACTGGAGCCGAGGTGACCGGGATTGACCGCGCAACACTCTATTATATATTGCCTGATTTCCGCACACAACTGCTTCAGTGAAGCCTCGTCCAGCGCACGCAAATCCTCAGGACCGTTTATCTTTTCCAACATAGAAGAACACGTAGTTTTGTTGCAAGTTACTAATAATTCCCGATATTTTGCGCCATTTCATTTTGACGTTTATGATTTATTGAATAAATTGCAATGATTTATCGCACTCCAGCGACATATATCCTGAGAAAAACAAAACATTTATATAAGATGACAAAAGCTCAAAAACTAATGAATGACAGCCCGGTAGCCCGCTGGTCAGTCTTGGTGCTGATTGCACTGATGATGTTCTTCGGCTACATGTTCGTGGATGTGATGTCCCCTCTCAAATCATTGATCGAAAGTTCCAGAGGTTGGAACAGCACAGTTTTCGGAACCTATGCAGCTTCAGAGTACTTCCTGAACGTTTTCTGCTTCTTCCTGATTTTCGCAGGTATCATCCTGGACAAGATGGGCGTACGCTTCACCGGTCTCCTTTCAGCGTCATTGATGGTAATCGGCGCATTCATTAAATATATAGGTATCAGCGACTGGTTCCAGGCGACCGAATTCTGCGCATGGCTGAACAGCTGGTGGGTAGCATTGCCGGGAAGCGCCAAGATGGCCAGCCTCGGTTTCATGATTTTCGGCTGCGGCTGTGAAATGGCCGGCACCACCGTTTCCAAGGCTATCGCCAAGTGGTTCAAAGGCAAGGAGATGGCTCTCGCAATGGGATTGGAAATGGCTATCGCACGTCTCGGCGTATTCGCCGTCATGTGGACCTCGCCGATGATTGCCGCCAAGTTCGACAACTCCGTTGTAGCTCCTGTGGCATTCTGCACCGCACTTCTCATCATCGGTCTGCTTTTCTTCCTCATCTTCACGTTCATGGACAGGAAGTTCGATTCACAGCTCGTTGAAGCAGGCCTCATGACCACTGAGATAGACCCTGAGGACGAATTCCATATCAGCGACCTCGGCAAAATTTTCAGCAGCAAGATGTTCTGGATCGTGGCTCTGCTCTGCGTGCTTTACTACAGCGCCATCTTCCCGTTCCAGCGCTATGCCCCTAACTATCTCGAAGAGACATTGGACATCAGCGCGGAAGCCGCTTCCAGACTGTTCAGCTGCTTCCCTATCCTCGCGATGGTTCTCACTCCGTTCCTCGGAGCATTCCTCGACTTCAAGGGTAAGGGCGCTTCAATGCTTATGCTCGGAGCGATCATCATGATCGTCTGCCACCTCGGTTTCGCATGCGTCCTGCCTGCATTCCCTAGCAAGACACTCGCCCTCATACTCATTGTAACATTGGGGGTTTCATTCTCACTCGTACCGGCAGCCCTGTGGCCGTCAGTACCGAAAATCATTGACGAAAAGATTCTCGGTTCCGCTTACTGCCTCATCTTCTGGGTACAGAACATCGGCCTCTGCCTTGTTCCGCTCATCATCGGCGCCACACTTGAGGCTACCGGCGGATATTTCGTACCGATGCTTATCTTCTCAAGCTTCGGCGTGCTCGCATTCCTGCTGACATTCCTGCTCAAGATTGAGGACAAGAAGAAAGGCTACGGTCTCGAACTTCCTAACGTAAAAGAATAGGAGCCAATGACTTCAGATACTTGTAAGATCCGGAACGTGTCCCGCTGGCTGGCATTGGCCTGCCTCGTGGTCCCGATGTTCGGGTCTTATTTTTTCGACGATATGTTTTCATCCCTGTCCCAGCTTTTCCATAACCCGGAATTGCTGGAACTCGGGTGGAATTCAGCCGATTACGGATTCTATGCCGGCGGCTATTCTTTTCTCTGCGTATGGGGCGGACTGATCGTCTGCGGCATGCTGCTCGACAAATGGGGAGTCAGGATTACCGGTTCGATTTTCGTCGGTCTGATGGCTGCCGGAGCCGGCATCGTCACCATTGCCATAACCTCCGGAATGTCACCGAAATCTTCACTCGCATTGGCGTACGCCGGCTGTATGATTTTCGGTCTCGGAAGTGAAATCGCCGGAGTCGCCGTGACCCGCTCCATCGCCAAGTGGTTCAAAGGCAAGAACATGGCATTGGCAATGGGGTTACAGCTGGCGATTGCGCGTCTCGGCACGGCATTGGCACTGCTGCTCTCCCCTATCCTGGTTTCCGCCAAACCTGCCGGAAGCTTCTACACGCTCATGGAGACCGCACGTCCTGCATTTGCCGGACTTCTGCTTCTGCTCGCGGGCACCATCCTGTGGGGGATTTTCGTGGCAATGGATGCCAGATTCGACGCCGTAACTGGCTCCACTGACAAGAAAGAGACCACGGAAGAGGACAAATTCAAGTTCTCCGACATCTTCAGAGTGCTTGGCAACAAGTACTTTATCCTGTCAGCCCTGCTCTGCGTCTTCTTCTATTGCAGCATCATCTCATTCAAGAAATTCGCGACCTCCATCCTGATACCCAGATTCGGCATCCCTGTCGAGACCGCGAGTCTGATGGTGTCCATGATTCCGTTCTTCACCGTGATTTTCGCGCCGCTTTTCGGCTTCATGGTCGACAAGGTCGGAAAAGGCACGAAATGGATGATTGCCGGTTCGGTATTGGTACTGCTCGCGCACGTCATGATCGCATTCGCGCCACAAGGGGTTTCAGCCTTCGGCTATGTAGCTATCGCAATGCTGGGCGTCGGTTATTCCCTGGTGCCTGCGGCTCTCTGGCCTGCCATCCCCAGGATTGTCCCGGAAAAGAACCTCGGAACGGCATATTCGCTCATATATTGGATTCAGAACATGGGTATGCTTCTGGTTCCGATAGCCGTGGGCTTCATCTTCAGAAATGAAGTGACAATGCCGGGCAACGTGGTGCAGGAGCAAAGCGCGGCACTCCATGCCGAGTTTATCTTCATAACACTCAGCATGTTGGCGATTGCCGTGTCGGTAATCTTCGACAGACTTTCCGCGAAGGAAAACTAAGGAAGCTTGAAGCCCGTGACTTTCATGACCCGTTCAGGAAGTTCAGGAACACCGGTGGTGGGAGCATTGCGGTCCATGGAACGGATCGCCGTCATTTCCTCACCAGTCAATTCGAAATCAAAGATATCAGCGTTCATCCGGATCCGTTCCAGGTGGACGCTTTTCGGTATAACTATCACGCCGCACTGAACCTGATAGCGCAATGCCACCTGACGTGTGGTCTTGCCATATTTCTGCGCGATTGCGACCAATGTCGGATCCTCGAAGACCGAGTCGTAACGTCCACGTGCGAAAGGCATGTAGCCTTCATGCTGCACACCAAGACGGACCATCCACTCGTGCGCCTCCAGCTGCTGCGCCAAGATATTGGTTTCCACCTGATTGACGGCAGGAACGACCTTGTTGTAACAGATCAGGTCAATGAGCCTGTCGGTGTTGAAGTTCGAGACTCCTATCGCGCGGATGAGTCCCTCTTCATACATCGCCTCCAGGTCTCGCCATGCTGCATAGACATCGCCATAAGGCCAATGCAGAAGCACCAGGTCGAGGTAGTCCGTACGGAGTTTCTTCATGGATTCCATAAGCGAAGCCCTGGCGCAGGAAAAATTGCAGTTCATCACCTTGGTAGTGATGAACACATCCTCACGCGGCACGCCGGATTCAGCTATCCCCTCTCCGACAAATTCCTCATTGTTATATAGTTGCGCCGTATCGACCATCCTGTAGCCCAGTGCCAGGGCATCTTTCACACTGTCGATACACTCAACCGGTTCCGTTACCTCGAAAGTACCGAGTCCCAGAACCGGCATAAGCACACCGTTGTTCAATTTTACAGCTTCCATAGTCATTACGAACTACTTTATATCCTGTTTGTAGAATTCTGCATAGTTCCAGCCGGCGGCCTGATAGATAGGCAGGTAAGCGGCAATCATGCGCTGGAGGAAATCCTGGTAACCGGAGAGTGTCTCAGGCTTTGACCAGGCCACTTCTGCAAGCGCAGCCATTCGTGGAAGGTTCATGAAGTACACCCTTTCGATTGCAGAAAGATGCTCCGTCCATGTATTGCATTGAACACCAAGCACATGAGATGCAGCATTCTCGTCCATGCCGCCGACAGGATTGTAGCTCCAGACTTTCTCCAGAGGAACGCTTCTTCTGTGTGCGAAGAGTTCTCCCTCACGGGATTCCGTCTGGTAGCAGTCGAAATAGCAATGATATTTGTCGGTCATTATCACATCATTGCCGAGCGCGGCAGCCTTCTGTCCGCCTTCGCTTCCCTTTGCCCAGGACATCACGACGCAGCTCTTGGAAACACCGCCTTCGAGAACCTCGTCCCAGCCGATGATACGTTTGCCCTTAGTCGCCATGAACTCCTCGACCTTGGAAGTGATGTGGCTCTGCAACTGAGCCTCGGACGTCATGCCTTCCTTCTTCATAAGTGCCTGACAATCCGGACATTCAGCCCATCTTTCACGTGGAGCTTCATCTCCGCCGATATGGATCATGTCGCCAGGGAACAATTCGCAGACCTCTTCGAGGACATTGCGGCAGAACTCCCATGTAGTCTCTTTTCCGATGCACATCACGTCCTTGGAAATACCCCACTGCTGACGCACCTCATAAGGTCCGCCGGTGCAGCCGAGCCAAGGATAGCTTGCGAGTGCAGCCACGCTGTGACCAGGGATTTCAATCTCAGGAACGGTAACGATATGTCTGTCCTGTGCATATTTAACGATTTCACGAATCTGGTCCTGGGTATAGAATCCGCCATAAGGGCCCTCGTGGTAAACATCGCATTGTTCCCCTGAAAAATTGGTATCGTATGATCCTGCGCGCACGGAACCGACTTCCGTAAGACGCGGATATTTCTTGATTTCGATTCTCCATCCCTGGTCCTCGGTGAGATGCCAGTGGAATCTATTCAGCTTGTGCACCGCCATCATGTCAATGAATGACTTCACTTCGTCCACAGAGAAGAAATGCCTGCCACAGTCGAGCATGGCTCCACGATATCCGAAACGCGGGGTGTCGCGTATCACCATCTTGTGGTCCACGCCCTGCATGAGCAGCTGTGTCAATGTCTGGAGACCGCTCCAGAGCGCATCTTCGTCGGCAGCCTTGATGATGATGCGATGACGTCTCACCTTGATCACATAAGAGCCGTCCGCCTTCACCCATCTGGAAAGTTTAAGTTTCACAGTAGAGCAGCATCCGCCTTTCTTCAGCGTAATCCCTTTGCTTTCAAGGATTTTCGATGTAAGGTCAATGTAAGTGTCAGCCAAATTGCTTCCTGACGGAGCAGCAATGGTTATCTCTGACGGGATAGAAGACTTGCCGGCACGTCCAATGACTTCGGCAGGTTCAGGCACAATCTTTACAGCAGCTGTTGCAGTCACACAAATCACCGCCAGCAGCGTCGTACAGAACATTTTTCCTAATTTCATATGTTGGTCGTATTATTAATTTATCTTCGGATCCAGATCCACATCCACAGATGAAGAAACTTTCACTCTGACGGATGCATCGGAATAGCCCTCCAATGCAAAGATAATACAATCATTTGACTTGACACGATAAAAAACACCTTTCCAGCATCATCCACGCATGGCACGGAGGGCGTTCAGGACAGCGATGACGGTCACGCCTACGTCTGCGAATACGGCCTCCCACATGTTGGCAATGCCCAGGGCGGCGAGGAGAAGGAAGAGGAGCTTGACGCCGATTGCGAAGATGATGTTCTGGCGGACAATGCGCATGGTGCGGCGTGCAACTGCCACAGCTTCAGCCACTTTGTGCGGGTTGTCATCCATGAGGACGACATCGGAGGCTTCTATGGCGGCATCACTTCCGGCGGCACCCATTGAAATGCCCACATCGGCAATTTTCAGGACCGGAGCATCATTGATACCGTCACCGACAAAGGCCAGACGCTTGGCAGACGGCTCTGCGGAAAGCAATGATTCGACATGCTGGACTTTGTCCACAGGAAGAAGACCTGCATGAACCTCATCCACGGCAGCTTTCCTGTCACCTGTCAACATGACGATTTTCGAAATGCCTTCACGACGGAGATCGGTGACGGCTGATGCGGACTGCGGCTTGACGGTATCCGATATGATGATGTAACCCAGATACTTGCCGTCGGCAGCCACATGGACTATCGTGCCAGACTGGTCCGTCACGGCAGCATTGACCCCGAAACGGAGCATGAGTTTGTCATTGCCGGCCAGAACGGAACGTCCGCCGACATTGGCACGGATGCCCTCGCCTGCGAAATTCTCGGTCGCGGAGACATTGGTACGGACGATTTCGCGCCCGCAGGCCTTTCTCAGCGCGACAGCGACAGGGTGGTCGGAATAGACCTCGGCGGAGGCCGCAAGTGCCAGCAGGTCAGCGGATTCGCAGCCGTTGAAAGGTACGACGGCGGTCACATTGAAATCGCCTTTCGTGAGCGTGCCGGTCTTGTCGAATACGACGGTGCCGAGCCGGGACAATGCTTCGAGCCAGTTGGAGCCTTTGATCAATATTCCACGTCGCGAGGCGCCGCCGATTCCGGCGAAAAACGTGAGCGGGATGGATACGACCAATGCGCACGGACATGAGATCACGAGAAATATCAGGGCCCTGTTCAGCCACGTAAGCCATTGGCCGTCAATCAGTGACGGAAGTATGGCGAGCAAAACTGCTGCCCCCACGACGGCCGGCGTGTAGTACTTCGCGAAGCGGGTGATGAACTTTTCGGTCTTCGCTTTTCCGGTGTCGGCATTTTCGACAAGGTCCAGAATTCGCGCCACGGTGGACTCGCCATAGGTGCCGCTCGTCCGGATTTTCAGCAGGCCGGTCATGTTCAACGAGCCGCTAAGTACCTGACTGTCAATGCCGACTTCACGAGGAAGGCTTTCGCCGGTCAATGCTGCCGTGTCGAGAGAGGATGTTCCGGAAACCACCACACCGTCCAGCGGAATTTTCTCGCCGGGTTTCACGACAATGATGCTGCCGGCCGGAACCGCATCGGGAGCGACCTGCGTGAAACCGCCGTTGCCGTCGTCCAGGTTCACGTAGTCCGGGCGGATGTCCATCAATGAGGAAATGGACTTGCGGCTTCTGTCCACGGCAATGTCCTGGAACATTTCGCCGACTTGATAGAAGAGCATAACAGCCACTGCTTCAGGGTATTGCCCGGTAGCGAAGGCACCGATCGTAGCCACGGCCATGAGGAAATTCTCGTCGAAGATTTCGCCATGGAAGACGTTGCGGACGGCATTGAAGACGATGTCTCCGCCAATGACCAGATAGGCCGCGGCGTAAAATATTATCTGTACAATGTTTTCGTCTGATTCGAAAAACCAGGCGCCGGCAAGCATCAGCAGGCTGACAATTATCCGGGCCAATGTGATTTTCTGTTCCTTTTCCATAATTGCACATTCGTTTTACGCTGACAAATGTAGGAAAGGTCTTCTGCAACCGGATTGCAAGTTTGGCGATTCTTTATAAATTTGCGATAGTTTCAGCAGGGTTGACAACTTGCGAAATTAAGTTACTCAAGTTTCGCAAGGGCGAAACACCGCTTATAGAGCCCGCGAGGGCGATGGTAAGTCCCTTCCCCGAGGGGAGGGATTTAGGGTGAGGGTAACGTATAAAAGTTATAGAGGTAATATGGCGATAAGATTGACATTGAACAAGACAGAGAAGCCGCTGTTCTGCGAGAGCAAATGGTGGGGAGACCCGGACATGTCACCGGATATGGAATACCCGATGATGAGGGTGTGCGAACATTCTGACGGGACTTCGGAAATATTGAAGGCGGGACAGGAGCCGTCCGACGGAGAAGTCTATGAATATCCATTGACATTCATCTGCCAGATCAGGTGCGAAGACCTCGTTCCTTTCGATACGGAGAACAAGCTGCCGCATGACGGCATGTTGTATTTTTTCGCGGCAATGGATGAGTATACGGGGTATGATTCGCCTGTCCATCTGGGCCTGGGCGAATGGCCAAAGGGCTCTGTCATAGTGAAATACACCAAGTCCATAAACATGGAGACCTTCCAGGCGTGCATCATGGTGGATGATGACGACCAGCCGCTTACGGAGCCGGCTCTGGAGATAAGTTTCGGGCAATGCGAGGCTGACGCCGACGGGCTGAAACTGTTCGGCAATGCGTTTTTCGCGGATGTCAGGGAGCAATATCCGGACTATATGAATTTGCTCCAATTGGATGGCGACGATACGGCCGGCATGGAGTTCTATGATTGCGGAATGCTGAACTTCCTGATTACCAAGCAAGATTTCGACAAAGGCCTGCTGAAGCATCCGGTCGCCGTACTGACATCGCTGTAAAAAAAAGTTCCCATGGATATCTCCGAAACATTTGCGCACCACAATATCCGCCCGACAGCGGTAAGGATGCTGATATACAGGTCAATGCTGAAGTTCCATGATACTTTCAGCCTGGCTGACCTGGAGATGGAACTGGATACGGTCGACAAGTCCACCATCTTCAGGGCGCTTGAAGTTTTCACGCAGCACCACCTCATCCACGAAATCGAGGACGGAAGCGGTGCCCGAAAGTATTGCGTGTGTCACAATGACCATGAATGCAGCCCGGACGAACTGCATTGCCATTTCTACTGCGAATCCTGCCACAAGACTTTCTGTCTGGACAAGATCCACATCCCTGCCGTAAACTGCCCTGAGGGCTTCGAGCTTCACCAAGTGGAATACCTGATGAAAGGCATCTGCCCGGAATGCGCCCGGAAAAGGTGATTATCTACCGGAGAAAATTGTCAAAATTTTATGTCATCCGGTAGATTTTTTTGTCGGAAATGTTATATTTGGTTATATTTGGTGAAAATACAGGGTGTTATGAAAAAGGTGTTTATTATCGTATTCTGCTTGGTGTCAATAATTTGCATGAGCAGTTGCAAGGAAAATTATTCCAATGGCGAAAAAGTAGGCAATCTGATCGAGTTTACGCGTAAGGGTGTGTTCTGGGATTCCTGGGAAGGCAGGCTGAACATGACGCAAACTGGCATGAACACCAGCGGTGATCCGTTCTCGTTCAGTTTCGACAATGACAGGGATGATCAGGATTCATTGATCACTCTCATGAAACAGGCTCAGGTCGAGGGCTGGAAGCTGAAAATCAAATATCACGAGGTCTGGGGACTGAAGAATTGTTTCTACAATCGCGGCGAAACGGATTATTTCGTCGATGATGTAACCGTTCTGGACAAGGATTTCGCAAATCCTCTGAAGAATATCGGCAGCGAGAATCGCGGAAGTGTAGTGGACACCGTCTGGGTGGTCATCGACAAGGCCGAGGTTTTGCGCCGCATGAAGAAATAACACGCGTCCCGACTGACTTTCCGCGAGGTTCATGCCGCGGGAATATACATCATGGAAAGACCAAGTGGCAGAGAAGCCCCGGCGGGGGTGGCGGCTCTGGA
>OHUD01000949.1_pt1 | contig 10941 bp, 13 predicted proteins | sample 1579021 | NCBI WGS metagenome assembly OHUD01 (sample SAMEA3879597, study PRJEB24766) | human gut metagenome | biome: human-associated habitat; feature: feces | place: USA | collected 1985/1987
TTATCATTCAGAAAGGATTGCGCACAGAAATGTGTTGCAGTCCTTTTTATCTTTTAATAGAAAAAAACATTGCAATATAGAAGCAATTCATATAGTATAAAATATGAAAATTAAAATTTTAGTTTATAAAAAAGACTTGGGAGGAAAAGAAAATGAATGCAAAACAACTGACCGCAGCAGAAACAATTGTGATGAAGTGTATCTGGGACGCAGACCATGAGATGTCACTGGCAGAAATCGTAAAGAATGCAAATGAGGGATACGGAAAAGAGTGGAAACCACAGACCGTATCGACTTATCTGGCAAAACTCTGCCTGAAAAATTATATCCAGATGAAACGAGCCGGAAGAACGATCACCTATGAAATACTCATCACGGAAGAGGACTACAAGAGTGAGCAGGCGAGGGAGTTTGTCGCATTCTGGAATAATGGTTCGCTGAAGCAGTTTATCACCGCTTTTTATAAGGATGAACCGGCTTCCAAAGACGAGATTGAGGAACTTCGGAATGCTATTGAGGAACTGGAAGAATAGTTTTAGGGTGAAAGAGGTTTATCCTTCTTGATAAAGAGCATATGACACATGAGGAAAACAAGATGAGATATACAACGATTGTAAATGATAAAGTAGTATATGAAAGTTATTTTGCCTGTGTGTTTCACAGATAGCGTTTTATGGTGTAAGGAAAAAATGTCATAGGTGAAGTTACCAAAGTAAGATAGATCAGCAAACAGAAGGAGTGCAGAAAAAATGAAATTTAAAATAATTATAAATTATAAGTCGGTACGTGAATGTTATATGGCAATAAATCCGATGATTCGAAAAATTTTATATAGTTTTATCGGTACATCCTTAGCAATGTCAATTGTTTTTTATTGTTTTCACCAAATAGTTTTTTCAGCAGCATTTTTCTTGTTTATATTTGCGATTATTATTGAAAATCAATTCATTATGAGACATGACACCAAAATGATGATGGAAAAAATAGAAGACTTAACTCATACAAATGAACTTTGGGGAGAGATTGTATTTGATGAGTCTGCATTAAAAGTAATCCCATATGGAAATACGGAGTCTGAGTATTCTATGGAATACAGTAGGTTTAAAGATTTTTACATACTGAAACATTATTGTGTCTTCGGGGATAAAAGAAAAATCGAGAAGGGACTGACGCAGGAAACAATCATCATTGATAAAACAGTTTTAACAGAAGCAGATATGCATAGTTTGATTTCCCTGATTCATGAGAAAATGCCACAGGTAAAAGTTCATGAGAAAGAAAGGAAAAACAATTGAAAAACATATATCGAACCAGAGCATTTGTGGAATTATTTTATAGAGTAAGGGATTTTCGCTACATGGCATTATACAGAGTTTTTGTCGTTGCCATACTATTTCTTTTTACATGTATGCTTCGAGTGAAATCCACTGAACTAATGATACAAAATATGTGTGTGGTTGTGGCAGCATTTATTGCGCCGACATGGTTGATTGTTCATAACTGCAGGATTGCGGCAATGCGTTTATGCAAAAAGTATAAGATGGAAAATGAATTTGGTAAAGTAAATTTTTTGCCTGATAGTGTAGAAATTAACGATTTTGATGTAGAAAGCAGGATTGTGGGGTATGAATCAATCAGTAACTATTACAAATTGAAACACTATTATTTTTTCCTGATAATTACAAACGAAGTGATTCCCATTTTTGTCGATAAAAAATCATTAACGAATGAAGAAATGGAGAAATTAGAACTTCTGGTGCAACAGAAAATGCCACAGTTGAAGAATCAGACTGCAAAAACGATAAAACAGAGATTTGCTTTTTATAATCTTCATTCTCAAGGAGACTTGTATGGTATGTGAAACGCTGATAAATAAAAAATTAATGTACAGATTGTATGCTGCCAGCCGTTTGACGAAAATATGCGTGCTCTTATTATTGATTTTGGTTAAACAGATGTTAGATATGGCATCTATAGAGTCAAATAAGAGTTCTTCATTCTTTCTCATAGGATTGAGCATTTGGGCAATCGTGGAGATTGTGGTGTATTTCGTTGACCAGAGGAGAGAAGCAGTCTGCATTTTGAAACAATATGATGTAAAGCAGTTTCGTCAGGTGGTATCTTTTGAAAAAGAAGTGATCAGAGTGACAAACGTAATCAATGATACAAATTTTGAAATTCCTTATGGCGAGATCAAAAAATTACGAAAGAAAAAGTATCTTCTTATTTTTCAGACAAAGGACCAACATATTATTATTCTTGACAAATTGCAAATGTCAATTGCGCAGCAGGATGAACTGCTTCGGATCATTCACAAAAAAATGCCGTGGCTGCGAGCCAGAGGATTAGCATAGTTTCAGGTTGGGAAAAGGAGTGAGGAATAAAATGGAGTTTGAATGCACAATTAATCGAAAAAGCGCAAAGGAAATATATAAAAAGACCGGGAAGAACGTTGGTATAACAATTATAAAAATCATTTTCTGTTTTCTGGCGATATGTCTGTTTCTTTTTTTGCTGATAAAAGATATTGCGATGATCTTACTGTTGGCAGGTTCCTTGATAGCAACGGTGATATTTTTAATCATTTATTATCAAAGACAACTTAATATGATCTGTCCCAAAAAGAAAGACGGCAGTAGTGAATACCTCCAAAAAGTGGCATTTCTCGAAGATGAAATTGCGGTATCAGGAGATTTGAATAATATTGTTTGTAAGATTGCATACAAAAGAATCAAAAAATATTATTCCAGCCAGCATTATTATATTTTTAAAACCAGAGGCGGATTACTCTTTTGTGTAGAAAAAAGCAAAATTTCGCCAGCAGACAGAGAAAAACTTGCAGAACTTTTCAGAACAAAAATGCCACAGTTAAAAATACCGTGGGAGTTGCAGCAAAGTATATATGGACGTTAGAAAATAAAAAAATATTCTGAATTTACAGAAATAGTCTGAAGAGGTACTGATTGAAGTTGTCCGGGAAAAAATGTCACAGGTGAAGTTACCAAAATAACGGTCAGGATGTGTTGAAAATGGAATTAAAAAAAGAAGCAATTCGTATAGTATAAAATATAAAATGAAAAATTAAATTTTGGGTTTATAAAACAAAGATTTAGGAGAAAATGAATGCAAACGAGGAATATGGAAAAGAGTGAAAACAATCATCAGTTTAAAATAATTTTTAATTACAATATATTTGATAAGTATTTTTCAAAAATATTTCCATGGTATAAGGCAGTGTATGGGGCAATAGTGTTTGGCGTAGGGATTTTGACCGTAATTTTTGAGAGATATGGTCAAAAAGGACAGGCAATATTTATGCTTGGAGGTGGAGTTTTTCTGCTCATTTTCTGGTATGCAGAAAAAAAGAAAGTCTGCAAAATGACGATAGAACGGTTTCAAGATCAATATGGAATCAGAGAAATCCATGGAAGCTGCATCTTTATGAATGAATATTTGTTATATCAAAGAGATTTCAAGCAGGAAAAGAAGATTTCATATGAGTCATTTCAAAAATTTTATGATTTGAAAGAGGTTTATCTTTTAAGGACAAAACTATATATGTCCATAAGCAAAGCGCAGGAACAGGCGGATCATTTAGGGTTTATCTTCATTGATAAAGAGCATATGACACATGAGGAAAGAGAAATATTTCTTGCGCTGATTCGGGAGAAGATGCCACAGATAAGAAACGGTAATAGATAATATTTGTAACTATAAAATTAAATAAAGAAGAACAGCCAATTATCATTGTGATGTGCAATCCCTGCTGTAACCATTTTACATAGGTTCCTGTTTCTCCTTTTTTTACTACCATAATTTTTCTCCTTTATGTGTGATATTTGATTTGCAAATCACTTATTAAGAAGCATATAGTTTGAGGAATAGAAAACAGAAAGGGAATTTTTTATTTGTAAGTATCAAGCTGTACCAATAATTGAAGATTCGCGTTTTCATATTCATTGAATACAGAGGAATCAAAAGTTTCCGAGTCGAATTCCGGTAAATACCAGAGCTGGCTCAAAAAATAAGCATTTAAGTCCTGATTTTTAAAAATGTATCCGTGTCTGGCATAGATTTCATTTTTTGCCAGATGAATGATTAACGGAGGGACATTGCTAAAGTCGGAAGCCTGATAATATCTTGTATCTGTAGCATAAATCGGGTAAATATTCATGGAAATATCCCGGACTTCCATTACATTTTCCATATATCGGACATACTCCGGGTAAAAGGAGCAGTAGTCGTGATAGGTGTTCCGTTTTTGGAGTTCTTCCAAAATCTGGCTTTCGTCCCAGTCATCGCTGTATTTCTGCAAAGATTGTTCCGGTAAATCGTTTTCTTCTGAAGAGGAGGCAGTTTCACTGGTTTCTGTTATCGCTTCATCCATTTGTTCTTCTGTTGATCCATAGTTGTTGTATTTTTCATAGTCAGATGTCTGGGTATCTGTCTCGGTGTCAGATGTTATATTTTCTGATAGAAGATCGTTTTTCGTATCAGCCGTATGACCGCAGGCAGCAATCAATATGCAGCATGGTAATAAGATGCAAACTAAAAATTTTTTTCTCATGGTTAATTTCTCCCTTAATTTAACGTATAGGTTGCTGTGCTTTATAGAAATTCTTTTTCATAAAGTTGTTAAAATACAGATGTTATCTTATCACATTTAGCTTTGGTCGTATATAGTTTTGAAAGAATAAAAAACTAAAAATATAGTTAATACTTTCTTGCATAAAAAAATAAAATACTGTAAACTGAAAATATAGTTTACAGATTTAAACATCATACACATTATCTTTAGCATATAGGAATATCTGGTTAAGTGGAAGATTAGTATAGGGGGAAAGCAGTATGAGCAGTAAAATCAAACAGTATTTTGCAAATAAAGAGAATCGTATCAAGTGCGGCATCACAGGCGGAACGATTGCATTGGCGGTCATTATTTTTGTAGGAATGGTGTTTATGGAGGAAAATGAAACTCAAAATAATTCCATCGAAACTGTTTCACAGACGGAAAGTGACACGCAGACAGAAGAAGAGACAGGATATTCTTTCGACGCGGGCGATCTTTATGATATGCGGCTGGATGCACAGACAATCGAAGATTATTATATGAAATCCTGTGGCGACCAGTTCAATCTGTATACCATTGATGAGGATGGTGTGCTCTGGGGAAGTGGGCATAATGAGTATGCGCAGATTGGACTTGGGTATGCGGACGAGGAATTTCATGAGGAAAAAAGTAAAATCGCAGAACACGTTGTGCATGTGGACTATTCCCAGAAAGACTTTGTTGTCTATCTGACGGAGGAAGGGAAACTTTATGGTCTTGGAAATGATTCTACCTATATGTTATTGCAGCATACAGAAATGCCAGTGGAAGATTTGGCATATCCGACAAAACGGTATGTCACCAGTCCGGCACTTTTGCTGGAAGATGTCAGTTATGCGCGGTGCGGACGTGATGATGTAGTTGCATTGAAAAAGGATGGTACAGTCTGGACATGGGGAATGATCTGGAATTATCAGAGTACGGGATATTGTATCACAATGCCACAGCAGATTCTGACAGATGTGAAGATGATCACAGGCGGATGGTTTAACCACGCCGCACTCAAGGAAGATGGAACACTCTGGACGTGGGGATACAACTTTAGTGGAAACTGCGGAACGGATAAAGCCACGATGATTGAAACACCGGTGCAGGTGGCAGAAGACGTGCAGCGCGTGTGGACAGGACTTTTGAATTATTCAGCCAAAGAGGATGATATTACCGATATGGAAGAATTCGGTAATGATTATGTGGATAATACGATCATTGAAAAAACAGACGGCACATTCTATGCATGTGGAATGGGTGTCGGCGACAAAAGTGTGGTATTGCCGCAATATTATGAAGTGTCGGAGCTTGACACAGTCTGCTCATCAGAGTTTCTTCTGCTGGACTGGGATGAAGAAATGTTGAACAGGAAACAAAGAGAATACATTGAGCGAAAGGAGAGCCAGAGCGAAGAGGCTGTTCTTGCAAGAAAAAATGAAGCTTTATTGGAAGAGATAGACAAAAACTACGATATGGAGAAACTGAAACGTAAAGTCCCTCGTTTTTCGGAGGATGATAAGATCAATGAGGCATATTATAATGCAATCAAAACACTGGATACAACGGGATTTCTGCCGGATGGGAGATACTGCTTTGCGGTAGAGCCGGATGGAAGAACGGATGTGGAACGGTTTCGAAAACAGCTGGAGTGTGCTCATGGTCCGATAAGAATTGCAGTGGCGGATGCAGATGGAGACGGTACAAATGAGTTGCTTATTTTGATTGATGGAGTTTGTATGGCAGATTTAGATGAATATGTCTATCGGTATTCGGAAGAAAAAAATGGTTTTGAACTTGAATTTGGATCTACAGCGGGATTTGATTATTATGAGAATGGGGTGATTAAGGCAAGTCCGCTTCATTCGATGTATAGTGACTATCAGGACGGTTTTTGGCCTTATACCGTATATCAGTATGATGAAAACAAAAAGGAGTTTGTGGAGAAAGTAAGTGTAGATCAGATTACTAATGTTCCGATTAATTCTGATGCTTTCCCAGAGGAATATGATAAAGACGGCGATGGAAAAGTGTATATCATCAGTCAGGGTGAATCCGTTGCGTATATGGATGAAAAAGAATATCTTGCATGGGGAAAACAGATTTTCTGGATGCCGGAGATGAAAATAGATTGGTGTGAACTGGGTGGAAATTTGGCATGAGATGGACAGATGAATTATTCTATATTCTTATTTTTAATTGCATTACAGGTGCAATTGCCTATGGATTGTGGATATTATTAAAAATGAACATGGCGAGGAGAAAGAAACTCAAATATATTTATCCGATGCTTGGAATTGTCGAAGCTTTTTTTATTTTTCCGATTATGTATATTTATCTGAAAATTTCAACGCATGTTCCGGGTAGGCATGGAATGTATTATGGAACATTATTTTTGCCGACACCGTTTATCTATCATGCACAGTGTGTCATCGCAGGAATATGGATCGTGGGTGCAGTCTGGAATTTCGCAAAATATGCATTTCAATATTTGAAATTTCAAAAAGTGTTGGAGAAAAGCGTCAGCTTTCGTTTGCCGGAAACCGAAAAGAACAAAATAATACAGGAACTGGGAATGAAAGGAAATGTGGAACTGTACCAGAACTATGCAGTGACATCACCGATTGTCATCGGTTGGCGGCAGAAAAAAATCATTTTTCCGGTGCGGGAGTATGAAGAAAAAGAACTTACAACGATCCTGTACCACGAACTTGTCCATATCAGACAGCACATTCTGGAAATGAAGAAGGTGGGAATTTTCTTAAAACTGATATTCTGGTGCAATCCGATGATGAACGGACTGCTCCGAAGCATTGATATGTGGGGCGAGATTGCGTGCGACCGCTATGTGTGCAGTGAAACCGCATATCCATATACTGCGCAGGAATATTACACCGTTGCGGTGGATGGTCTGGAACAGTCGCATCTCTGGATGCCGAAGATGGTCACCGGATTTCGGAAAAAAAACAATTTCAAAAGCCGGATTCTGCAAATGAAAAATTATAAGAAGGAAAACGATTTCAAAAGAATTGGCGGTATTACACTTGTCGTGTTCTTGTGTGCGGTCTGCACCACAACGACACTTGCAGCAGGGGAGGGATTCCGGGCTGGATATGACAGAGTTTTCGAGAGTACGAAAGTGGAGATCGAAGAAGAGGTGATCGAAGACACAGAGTATGAGGAAATGTTTGTACCGGAACAGGAAACAATTGTATCCGGGGAATTGCCGGATGAAAATCCTGTTGAGGGTAACGAGGAATTTCAGATCAGTACCTTAGAGTCGGGTACGATGTTTTTTGCGGGAACTGTTTATGCAGATCGTGATCAGTGTATTGCAATCCGCGTGAACATCATGCCTGCGGGTCAGACGGTTTGCTATGGAATTATGACGCCGGATGACAAGCTCTGGTATGTTTACGCAATCGACAGCGGCACTCACAATTTTAGAATCTCAAACAGTGGCAATTATAAAATATTTGTGAAAAATGTAAGTACCGGTGACGTTGACCTTGAGGGTGGATATGTGAGTTACTAAGCGCAAAAAGAAGTAATAATCAATATTGTGAAAATGGTGAGGTATAAGGTGAAACAAAAGAATACATTTGAGGGAAAAGCTTTTAGAGTTCTTTTTATTGTTCTGGCAGATTTATTTATTGTGTTCAGTGTGATCATAATAGGATATGACAGTGTTTTCTCACCGGAGTTTCCGGTTTCAATTGGAGCTTTTTTCTTAATTCTGCTTTTGTGGCTGAATGTGGAAATGGTAGTACAGTATTTCTGGCGTGGAAAACGCAGGTCGCGTATTTTGAAAAAATATAAAGTGACTCAGTTTACACAGCATGTTTTGTTTGAAGAAAATGATATAAAGATAACGAATAACGTAAATGCGGAATGTTATGTGATTCCTTATAATCAGGTGGTTCGTGTGAGAAGGAAGAAAAATTTACTGCTTTTTTTCGCAAAAGACTATCATTTGATCGCAGTGGATCAGTCCGGAATTCCATTCGGAGGACAGAATGAGCTGTTCCATAGCATTTTTGAAAAAATGCCACAGGCAGCCAGATGGGGTATAAAATAAGGGGCTGTGAGGAGAAAAATTCAATGAGATGGACAAATGAATTGTTCTATATTCTTTTTCTTAATTCCATCACAGGTGCAATTGCCTATGGATTTTGGAGTGTATTAAAAAAGAACATGGCGTGGAGGAAAAAACTGAAATACATCTATCCCATGCTTGGAATTGTCGAAGCTTTTTTTATTTTTCCAATTATGTATAGTTATCTGAAAATTTCAACCCATGTTCCGGGAAGTCACGGAGCATATTATGGAACATTATTTTTGCGCACACCGTTTATTTACAATGTGCAGTGTGTGATCGCAGGAATATGGATCGTGGGTGCAGTCTGGAATCTCGCAAAATATGCATTTCAATATTTGAAATTTCAAAAAGTGTTGGAGAAAAGCGTCAGCTTTCGTTTGCCGGAAACCGAAAAGAACAAAATAATACAGGAACTGGGAATGAAAGGAAATGTGGAACTGTACCAGAACTATGCAGTGACATCACCGATTGTCATCGGTTGGCGGCAGAAAAAAATCATTTTTCCGGTGCGGGAGTATGAAGAAAAAGAACTTACAACGATCCTGTACCACGAACTTGTCCATATCAGACAGCACATTCTGGAAATGAGGGGCAGCTGCCACATGGGAATGGTGATTTGACGGAGCAAAAATTAGGGAAATCTGAGGCTGCGGTATGGGAGAATATCCGTATTAGCGGACAGAATATGATTACGGTTTCGCTTTCAAACAATCCATTCGAAAACGAAGTGCGGTATGGTCTGATTATGCCGGATGGAAAACTGCGCTATGTGTATGGCTCTGGTATGTGTTCTCATGCGTTTGAAGTGGGCAGTACAGGAACATATAAAATTTATGTCGAAAATGTTAGTTCATCTAGTATAACTGTGAGCGGGGATTATCTTTATAACTAATGGTAGTTTCTATTCATGTAATAATCGTCTTCTTAATATTTTGAAAGGAGATGATGCATTTGGAACAGGCATTAATTGAAGCTGCAACCACGCAGGGAATCTGGGTTCTTCTATTTATTTCATTATTTCTATACACAATCAAAAATAATGAAAAATTAGTGGAAAAGCAAGATCAGAGAGAGGTAAATTACCAGAAACTACTTTCTGATATGACAGAAAAATATGCTGTTGTTGAGGATATTAGAAACAGCGTGGATGAAATTCAGAAAAAAATGGAACAGATTTCGATAGAACAAAAAGAATAGGAAAATATTGTTCTATATGAAGAAAAATCACTTATTGCCAACAAGTTTGGTGATAAGTGATTTGAGTTCTAAATGAAAGAAAAATTATGTGTGTTGAATGATAAAAATGGATTATTCAAAAGAGGCATATAATATTTATAAAAATAGAAGAGGAGTGGATATGAATAAGGTACAGCAAAAGAAATGGATAAGTGTATTGGGAATGGGCGTATTTATATTAACAATGTTATATATATGTACTTTGTACTCTGATGAAGATAAAAGAAACGTTGCAAAGAATGCAGCGGTAACGGATAAAATGCAACAGAATACAGATAATGATCTTCCAGCGGATTTTCCAAAAGATTTATTTTTTAACAGTGGAGTTGGTGGTTGGCGGACGTATTTACGATTAAACAGAGATGGCTCATTTACAGGAGAGTATTCAGATTTTAACGCATATGCAGAGGACGATTTCCCCAAAGGAACGGTAACGATATGTGAATTTGAAGGTAAGTTTACGAATATTCAGCGGATGGATCAGTATCATTATACAATGTCTTTAGAAAAATTAGAGATATTGGATATTCCGGAGATGTGGATAGAAAATGGATACAGATTTCTAAAAGAAGATGAGCCATATGGTTTGGAAAATGGTGAGAATTTTACTTTATATATGCCAGAAACGCCAATAGAACAGGTATATGAGTATTTACCATATATTCATACATGTTTAGTAATGACAGTAGAACCAGGCAAAGGGGGTCAAACTTTAATTACAGATATGATTGCAAAAATTTCAGAGTTGAAATTATATACAGAAAGAAAAAATATTGATATTGACATAGAAGCAGATGGTGGCATAAATTTAAAAACAGCAACAAGAGTAAAAAGAGCAGGAGCGAATGTTCTAGTTGCAGGAACAGCAATATTAATGGCATCTGATTACAAAGTCATTATTGATGAATTAAAGGAGGAAGAATAATATGCTAAATTTAAAACTTAACTTAAAAAATACTGGAATAGACCAAAAAGCTATCATGAAATACAAAGAAAAGGTTGAACAAATTCA
>OHUD01000956.1_pt1 | contig 10869 bp, 4 predicted proteins | sample 1579021 | NCBI WGS metagenome assembly OHUD01 (sample SAMEA3879597, study PRJEB24766) | human gut metagenome | biome: human-associated habitat; feature: feces | place: USA | collected 1985/1987
TGCTTATCATTTTGAGTTGCTTGTGTTATACTTTTATTCATAGCATGAGCCTCCGAAAGTATGGTTGTTTCTAGCAACTCAATTATACCAAAAACAGACGGGTTCATGCTATTTTTAGCCAGTTATTATTGAATTTTCAAGGGGCATAGGCACTTATTCAAGTGCGAAGTTTGAGTTATATTGTAAAATAGAAAAAGTGAAAGGAATATAATAACATGAACACGGCAAGGCCAAAAGTTTCAATTGTTTTAGCGGTGCATAATGGATTAGTTTATATAGAGGAATCAGTAGAAAGCATTTTGGCACAAACATATTCGGACTGGGAATTTATCATTGTCAATGAGTTTGATAGTAATGATGGATGTGCAGATATTGTAAAAGAATATGCCAGAGAAGATAAACGAATTCGCTTAATTCAAAACACGAAAAAAATAGGACTATCCGAGTCTCTTAATGTTGGAATACACAATGCCAGTGGTCAATATATAGCACGTGTAGATGTGGATGATCTTTCCTATAAAGAGAGATTGGAAAAACAAGTCCAATATTTAGATGAAAACCCGAATGTGTTTATGTGTGGAACTTTACAGAGAAGTGTTCTACCGGACAGTTCGTATATACTTGAGGTGCCGTGTGAGGAAGAAGAACTAAAAGCCGCGATGCTTTTTGGCTGTGAGATTAGTCATTGTTCGGTGATGTTTCGAAAAGATACTTGGATAAATGAGAAAATGAAATACAACACGGAGAGTTTATGCGAAGATTATGATCTTTGGACAAGGGTTATGTTTAAGCATAAAATAGTAAATCTTCCGGAACCACTGGTAGATCATCGCTGGGGATTTGACAATATTTCAATTGCGAAGGGAGAAAGGCTTCACAAAGCGTCTAGAGATGTAAGCAGAAGAACGCTGGAAATGTTTGGCATACAGATAGAGGAGGACGATGATTTTCTGGTTGCAGGATGGCGTAATGAGCCAAAAAAATTTGCCAGAATGAATCCGTCTTATTTTATTCGGAAAAATTATTGGTTGTTATCAGAAATAGAAACTCAAAATTCCAGATTGAAATTAATAGAAGAAAAGTCATTGAAGAAAATTTTGTGGAAACGTTGGAATTGGGTGTGCCGATGCTTGGGGTTATTTTTCAAGGAGTTTTCTTATGATGAAATTGCTCATATTCAAAATGACAATAAGCCGAAAGTATCGATAGTTATGCCAATATATCAGGCTGTTAATACGATCCGGGAGACAATAGATTCTATTTTGTTGCAAACATATTCCTCTTGGGAGTTTATTATAGTCTGTGAGTATGAGAATTGGGATGGAAGTACAGAACTTGCAAAATATTATGCAAAATTAGACGGACGTATCAAGATAATTTGCAATGAGAAACAGGAAGGTCTTGCAGAAGCTTTAAATATCGGGATGCATGCTGCAATGGGAAAATATATTGCAAGAATAGATGCAGACGATTTGGCAAATGCAGCAAGGATAGCAACACAGGTTGAATATATGGAGAAACATCCTGATATCGGTCTGACACAGTTTTATCAGCATTACTTTGGAGCAGGGGCAAATGATTTTATTCATAGACCACCGGTAACGGTGGATGATTTAAAAGCAAAACTTCTGTTTTTTTGTGATGCATGTCATTCTACAATTATGTTTCGAAAGAGCATAGTTGAAAAGTATGATTTGTATTATAATCCGCAATGTGCGCTTGAAGATTTTGAACTGTGGAGCAGGGCAATTCTGGTTACAAATTTTGTGACGATTCCTGAGATATATGGAGAATATCGTGTTGGCGGTGATAACATTTCATATGAGAAAGAAAAGCAGATTGAAAGGAATATGTGTGAGATTGTTGCATCTCAGTTACGCAGTAATTTAAAAGTAGATATTTCTGAAAACAATTATTATTTGCTGAATGGATGGACAAACATTTTTAATGCAATGGAGGCGGAAGAAAAAAACAGTGCATTAAATGATTTACAAACACTTTTGATGGAAATTTGGAATGCAAACGAACGATATCAATTTTACAACAGAAAGAGTTTGCAGAAAGCCATTGCTGCAAAATGGAATTGGTCAAAGTACAATATTTCATGGCATGAAGAACAAAAGGATGCAAGTATTTCGAATATTCTTGAACTTGGTTCAAACAAGCTGTTAAAAGAAAAGCTGTTTCAGTATTTTATAAAGAAACCTTTATCTACCATACAGTCGCTTCATTTACATACACAGGCAAAGAGTATAGAACATTTAAGTAATGTATCGAAGGATGTTGCCAGTGCACAGGTAAATCTCTTAGATCAAAAGATTGAATGGTGGACATGGGAGCGTTATAAAAGAATTGAGAACAAGCTTGAAGTAATGCAAAAGCAAAACGAAGAATTACAGAGAACGATAGCAGATATTAAGTTTGAAAGCTGTAAAATACCATATGTTAAGGGAGAGAAGATCAGAATTGCATTTTTGTATCAAGTCGCGTCATTCTGGGCATCATGGGAATCTTTATATCAGGCGTGTGTGAATAATCCACTAATTGATGCGAGGATTATTTTCTTGGACGAGACAAATGTGGAAAAATCCCAGATGCAGGGTGCAGAACAATTTTTATTGGATAATGATCTGCCATACACAAAATTTGAAGATGAGAGTATTGAGGAATTTATGCCACACATACTGATCATTCAGACACCATATGATGAGTGGCATAGAAAAAGCGTGCATTGGTCAGGACGTTTTAAACAAATGGGCTATCGATTAGTTTATATTCCGTATGGAGTAGAAATTTCAGATACTGAAGATTCCCATGAACTGCATTTTCGTACCAATGTAATAGAAAATTGCTGGAGAATATATACATTCTCAGATGTGATGAAAAGAGATTATTATAAGTATTCATCGAATCGTAAAGCAATCAGAGCAGTTGGTCTTCCGAGATTTGATTATTATACAAGACACACAGAAAAATGCTTGCCGGCTAATGTAGAACAAAGAAGGCTTGGTCGCAAAATTGTCGTTTGGAAAGTACATTTTCCAAAGACGATAATTGAAAAGGGGATGGAAGTGTTTGTAACGCCTGACTTGAATGAATACCTTGCTTTTGCCAGGAAAATAAAAGATTTTTCAGACTATTTCTTTATATTTATCCCACATCCAAAGTTTTTTGAGGATAAGGGTAGAATGACATATGATATAAAAAAGATAGTTGTGTTGCTTTCAGAGTACGAAAATGTATGGATTGATTACGCAGATGATTACAGAAAATCATTGCAATGTGCAGATTATGTCATAATAGATAGAAGCGCGGTTATGGTAGAGGCAGGTGCGTTAAATGTTCCAGTATGCTATGTCTCAAATAAGCAGTATTATGAACCTCTTACAAGGGCAATCAGACCATTGATAGAGAGTTATTATCAGGCGAATGATTGTGAAGGAATGATAAGCTTTTTAAATATTCAAAGAACTGGACGTGAGCAGCAGAAGCTTGCACAGCAGAAGATATTCGGACAGTGTATTCCATTTTTTGACGGAAACAGTGGAGAACGTGTTTTACAGGACATGATAGATGGAGTTGTGAATAATGAGAATTAGACCTGCAGTATCTATTATTTTACCATTTTATAATTCTGAAAAATTTATTTTGCGGGCATTAGAGAGTGTCACGTTATGGACAAAGAGTGATTACGAGATTATTTGTGTCAATGATGGCTCAAAAGATGGCTCATTGAGTATTGTAAAAGAATTTCAGAAACTGCATTCACAGATTAGGATTGTATCGTTTAAGGAAAATCGTGGATTATATCATGCAAGACTGGCAGGAATAAAAAAGGCTAGAGGAACATATGTAGGATTTCTGGATAGTGATGATTACGTGTCAAATGGATATTTTGATATACTTTATAGATGTGCATCAGAAGCAAAGGCAGATATTGCGGTTGGTCAGATTATAAATGTAAATGCAGATGGAAGTGCGTATTTACAATTACGATGTGCTACTTTTCCGTATTTAGCACCGTATAACGAAATGTTGAAATCGGTTTATGAAATGTTCTGGAAACAGCGAGGGCTGTGTTATCATTGGCATGTTGTATGGAATAAAATATATAAGAGGGAGTTAATAAAACATAACTTAGAAGTATTGCAAATGCAGGAACATCATTTAGTAATGATGGAAGATTTTATATATTCAAGTATATTTTTGAAGGATGTAAATACATATACGGTGAATACAAGCGCAAAATATTTTTACGTTGAGCATAATCAGGCGGTGACACATATGCAGAGTGTGGATAGCATAAGAAAATCTATACTGGATAGGGACTGTGCATTTGATTTCGTAGAAAAATATTTGAAAAATGAACCTACATGTCAGAAGTATCTGCCATATATGTATGAATGGAAGCATTTATATGATCGAATTTGGAAAAATAAGATCCGTATTCTTGGATTAGTGGAACAGGAACAATTGCTTCCAATGCTCTCGAATAATGAGGAAGATTTAAAAGAATGTGATACGGAAGATGATTTTTATTACAAATTGTCTAAAAAAATAGAATTATATTAATATATTAGGTGGTTTATAATGTTATTAAGAAATAGTATATATAATTTTCTCGTAAATAAACACATTGAAATTTCATCCAGATATCATAAATTTCATGATGGTACAAGTGGAGTAATGAAGATGCTGTCATGGATATACTTGTTATGGTTAAATTTTGCTTTTTATATTTTGCGATGTCGTTTCTTAGGACAGGCAGTTGAAACAGAAATATATGAAGAGAAAAAGCTGAATTGCTTACAAAGTGAATCTGGAGAGCACAATGAGAACTATGATGAATTATCGGTAGAGCAGTTTGTGGATAGATTATCTAAATATGATGTTATATCATTTGATGTGTTTGATACGCTTATTTTTCGTTCACTTATGCTTCCAACAGATGTATTTTATCTCATAGGACAGAAACTGGATATAATGGATTTTAAAAATATCCGTATTTGGGCTGAATATGATGCAAGAATGAAGTATAATATGAAAGAAGGAAATATGGAGATTGGTCTTTCTGACATATGGGATAACATAGAAGAAGATGTTGGTATTCTTTCACAAGCAGGGCAGAAACTGGAAATGGAGGTAGAGGAGCAGGTCTGCTATGCGAACCCATTTATGCTTGCTGTATGGAGACGGTTGTTGGAAATGGGAAAGGATGTAATTATTGTTTCTGATATGTATCTCCCTAAAGAGTGTATTGAGAGAATTTTAAAAAAACAGGGATTTGTTGGAGCTAAGAGAATATATATTTCAAATGAATATCATAAGAGCAAAGCAGATGGAAAGTTATTCGAAGAGGTTATAAAGGATTGGGCAGAAAATGAGCAAACATTAAGAAAAAATACAATGATCCATGTGGGGGATAATCCACATAGTGACCACAAACAGGCAAAGAAGTATGGGTTTGATATTTTGCCATATCAGAATGTCAATAAAAATGTTCTTTTATATAGGGCGTTTGATATGTCTTGCCTGATTGGAAGTGCTTATCGTGCGTTAGTAAGCAACAGGTTGTATTGTGGGGAAAAAAGCTATACCATGGAGTATGAATATGGATATACATATGGTGGGTTATTTGTAGTAGGGTATTGCTCTTTTATTCATGATTTTTGTGTGAAGAATGATATAAGCAAATTGCTTTTTTTATCACGTGATGGAGATATTTTAAAGCAGGTGTACGACTATTTGTATCCGGACGAGAACACGGTTTACACTTACTGGTCCAGAAAGGCAGCAACAAAATTAGAAACGTCATTCGATAAGCATGATTACTTCAGAAGATTTATTTATCATAAAATAAATCAGGATTATTCAATTCGACAAGTGATGAAGTCGATGGAATTAGAGGACTTATTAGGTGATTTAAAAGATTGGAAAGAGATATGGACAAAGAAAGCTAAGGAACAAGAGCAGGCAAGTAAAATTCTTGCATACAAGCAGCTTGAAAGGGAACAGATAGCTGAAACTGATAGAGAGAAAAAAATCAAGAAAATTGAAGAAGATTTTTCTGAAAACGTTTTGGAAAAGAAAAGAAAACGCAATTTTATTGACTTGCAGGAAACAGATAAATTGACTGACAAAAACGGATACTTGCTTAGGCAGTTTATCGAGACAAAATGGGATAAGGTCATTGAAATATATAAAAAACAAAATAATGCAGCCATGACTTACTACAAAAATATACTTGAAGGAAGTGCGAAAGCCGTAGCGGTTGACATTGGATGGGCTGGAAGCGGAGCAATGGCACTTCGACATCTGGTAGAGCAAGAATGGAATATACCTTGTGAAATTATTGGTTTGATTGCAGGAACGAATACGATATATAATTCAGAGCCGGATGCGTCAGAACCTTTTTTACAGAGTGGTAAGTTGGTTGCCTATTTGTATTCTCAGAGCCATAACAGAGATCTTTTGAAAAAACATGACCCAAATAAAGATTACAATGTATTCTGGGAATTGCTGCTGTCATCTCCAACACCACAGTTTTCAGGATTCCAGAGTGGAAATGCGTGCAGGGAAAAGACAGAAGACAGGTATCTGCCGGATTTAGATATCACATTGCAATTCGGAAAGTATGATGCAAATCAGGAAGGAATAAAGGAGATACAACACGGAATTTTAGACTTTGCTGCAGATTATAAGGAACATTTCAAAGATTTTCCATATATGTTCAACATCAGTGGCAGAGACGCATACGCACCTATGATTGTTGCGGCGAGTCATAACGAAAAGTATCTGAAAGCAATTGAGAAAAAGTTTGATTTGGAGATAAATGTAAATTAGTTTTTCTACGAGGGAGAAAGAGTATGAGTAAAAACATAAAGAAATGGTTCATTTGTTGTTTGGTTTTATCTTTATTATTTACATCATTTCCTCAGATGTCAGTGTGGGCTGAGAATACGGAGCAGCCTGCGCAAAGTGAGGTATCTGAGGGAGAAGAGTGTGTAGTGTCGGCTGAAGCTGATACGGAAGAAACTGGTGTGTCAGAAGAACCGGTTGTGTCCGTAGAAGAAGTGGCACCTTTTGTGATTTTAGCTGATGGTGAGACATTACCACAGACAAAAGCAGATGAGGTGTCTGTACTTTCGGATGATGTGGTGCAGCTTGAGACAGAAGATGCGTTATATCAGTATCTAAAAGAACAGGTTGTTGTAAGAAATAGTCAGATAACGGTCAGTGTACCGGTTGAGATAAATAATAAGGTCGGACCAATCAATGCAATGACATCAGCACAGGAATATACGGAAGCCTGCACAGGACAGGAAGGGGATGCTCTTAAGTATGGAGGAGTTGGATACAGTGTTAGTACAAGAAGTTATACAGGTGCTACAAGAGTAACTTATACGTATTATATGAATTATTATACAACCGCAGAGCAGGAGAAACAGTTGACAAGTGCTGTGACAAGTGCGTTAGCTTCATTGAATTTAAATGGAAAAACAGAAGCAGAGAAGGTAGTTGCCATTCATAATTATATCTGTGACCATGTGGATTATGATTATGATGGATTAAGTGACAGCAGTAATACAGTAAAATACACAGCATATGGTGCATTGTGCAATGGAAAGGCAGTCTGCAATGGCTATGCAGTGCTTTTTTACCGGATGTGTAAAGAAGCTGGACTGTCTGTGCGGATTATTTCTGGAACAGCAAATGGTGGATTACATGCATGGAATATTGTTAAAGTAGGAGATGTATATTACGCTGTAGATTCAACATGGGATGGTCAGGATGCACAGACACTCAATCAATATCTGTTGAAAAGTGAAAAAGATTTCTCTGCTGATCATACAAGGAGTGCAGAATATACGACAGAAGAATTTAACGATACATATCCGATGGCGTTAAATTCATATTACAAAAAAAATTTCAATGATCCATTATATCGTGATAATCCACAATATGATAATGTGGCACTTGATGGTACAACGGTTGCAACTGTTTCTTTCTCAAAATCGAAAATTTTGATTTACTTTAGTACACAATGTGGTTATTCTCAGGCAACCATTGGAGAGATTTCAAAGAATACATATATTGGTGCAGATATTGTAGCAGTTGCTGTTAATACAACTTCTGTTGACGATGTTACGGCGTTTAAAAATACATATGGCAATGATGATATTTGTTTTGCGTATAAGAATATTGAGGATTCTCCAATAGCTCAGAATCAGATGTGGAGTTATGTTCATATGAATTCTTCTGCAACGCAGATATCTTTTCCTGTAATTGTTTACATTGATAGTAATAATAAAGTACAAAACGTGACGACCGGTTATCAGGCATTGTCAGATATAGAAGAAAATATGCAGCATTATTGCGGCGTGATAGGCGATGGAAATGTATATACAATCAAGTATAATCCGAATGGAGGTACTGGAGACAGTATTAGAAAAACATATCCGGTAAGTACAACCGCAGTTGTAGAAGAATGTACTTATGCAAAAGATGGATACAACTTCAGCGGATGGAATACAAAAGTGGATGGAAGTGGAACAAACTATAAGCCGGGAGACGAGATTTCTAGTCCAAGGAGTAATATGGTTTTGTATGCGCAGTGGAATGTGAATGTGACACTGGATAATGTTGTATTAGGGGAATTTATAAATATTTCTAGTGGAGTGCGGATAAACTGGAAAGCGGTAGCAAATGCTAAAACATATCAGGTATATAGAAAGACACCGGAAGGAAAATGGACACTGCTGACGAACAAAGAGACAGGAACAACGTACACGGATACGACAGCAGAGAGTGGAAAAACCTATTATTATACAGTAAGGGCATTGAATGGAGACATGAGAAGCCCGTCTTATGATGGAAATAAAAAGATTATATGCATCAGAACACTGGGTAATGTAGAATTAGGTGAGTTTAAGAATACATCTGACGGCGTACAGATAAACTGGAAAGCGGTAGCAAATGCCAAAACATATCAGATATATAGAAAGACACCGGAAGGAAAATGGACAACGCTGACGAACAAAGAGACAGGAACAACATACACGGATACGACAGCGGAGAATGGAAAAACCTATTACTATACGGTAAGGGCATTGAATGGAGACATGAGAAGCCCATCTTATGATGGAAGTAAATCTATTACCTATAAAAAGCCGTTCGCAGAAGTTCCACAGACAACCTTCTCAAAGACAAGTGGTAACGTGACCTTCAAGGTGCAGTATCCGGAAAATATAACATGTGGAATGCCTACAACTTTTAAATTATCTTCAGAAGGAACGACAGATAAAGTACAATATGCTTTATATAGTTTGACAACAGAAGATGGAACAATTGTTTATGATACAAGTTATGGGTCTAATGGAAAGTATTTTTCGAAAGATAGCTTTGATTTCACATTTTATGCTTCTGGAACATACTATATTCGTTTTGCAATCATGGACACAGGAGTGTCTCCGTATGTATGGTTTAACACAGGTTTATATGGCATAAAACTTGTAATTGATGATAAAGGTTATCCGACAGTAGAAAATGTGGTAGCGGATTTAAAAGCGCAATGTGAGAAAACGTGCACAACGGATTTCGAGAAGGCAGTTTGGTTTAATGACTGGCTGGTTGAAAATTGTCGTTATGATTCCAGCTATTCTTATTGTGCGCCTGAGGGAGCATTAGCCAGAGGATCAGGAACCTGTGAGGCATATCATAGAGCATACGTGATGCTTTTGAATTCGGTTGGAATAGCAACAGATAGAATTTCTGGAGATGGTCATGTATGGACAGGTGTTCAATTAGATGGTAATTGGTATCATATTGATACAACTTGGGATGATGCTGGTTATGATGATAATAGTGTAGATCTTCAGCATTTATATTTTGGATTAAATGATGAATTGATGAATCAGATTCATAGTTCAGTTACTTCATCTAATGGAATTAGTGCACATTCTTTAGAAGATAATTATTTTATTAAAACTGGTAAAATAAAAAAATGGTCAGATCAGTATGTGAGCACTATCAGGGAGCATTTGAATAATGGAGAGAACACATTTGATATCACAATAAATGATTCTATGATAGATTCTTATAAACAGATTATTTATTATCTAGTCGCATATCAGTTGTCTAATACTGATTGGGGTGGAGAAAAGCTTACGGTAACATATTCTGAGAATATATTACATTGTGTTGTAGAGTAGATAGAAACATAAAATGGAGAATAATCAATTGTTTTTAATAGAAAAGCATTGATTAAATGTAAAAAATGTCAAAAAAAAACAATGAATTTTCAATAGAAGAATATACATCTATACGGGCAGAATTAATTGAACGTATAAAAATTATGAATTCACAAGAGGCATCGGCATTGGTTGCAATTATTACCTCATGGGCTGCTGGGTTTACATTTGCAAATGAAATTTTAACAAAAAAATTTATTATGCTGGACTCATTTGGAACAGTTGTTTTTCAATGTTTACAAACATTTATTTTTTTAATTCCCATTTTTTATTTTGTTCCATTAGCTATTAAAAGTGGTGAGAATCTAACACAAATGGTTTCTTTATCTGCATATATTAGAGTATTTTATGATTATCCGTTTCAAAAAAAATATAAAAAAATGAATTGGGAAACATCAAACAATTTATTAAGTGTTGTAAATACAGATAAAAAAGAAAAAAGTGTTATTTTGAAGATGAGTAATGAGGAATATACAATACTCGCAATATCTTTATATTTGATATATAAGTTTTTTGAGGTAATTTCAATAAAACAATTGATTCAATTTGTGAATGAAAGAGAGATTACAACTAATGTATATATAATAATTATTTTGATGTATGTAATTTTTAATATAAC
>OHUD01000958.1_pt1 | contig 10856 bp, 9 predicted proteins | sample 1579021 | NCBI WGS metagenome assembly OHUD01 (sample SAMEA3879597, study PRJEB24766) | human gut metagenome | biome: human-associated habitat; feature: feces | place: USA | collected 1985/1987
CGCTTGCCCCGGCCCAGATAGGCATAATCCACCAGAATGAACGCTGCCCACTGCGCAATGCACACCAGATGCCCCAACAGCGTCCAGATAAGGCTGTCACTCATCACTGAACTGCCCCTTCCATTCCAGCCATGCGCTGCGGATAGCCGGAAAATCCTGTCGGCTTGCGTTCAGTTCTACCCCGCTGCGCAGTTCTACCTTATAGTTGCGGATAGAACGCACATATTGCAGGTTGACCACATCGCTGCGCCCTACCTGCAAAAAACCGTTTTCGTACAGCATGGCGGGCAAATCGGCGATTTTGCCGTAAAAGGTGCAGATGGGCTGGTGCGGGATATCGCCGTAGACGTTGATCTGCCGCAGATTGCTTTCCAGATAATAGATCTGATCCAGCGGGATCTCGCTGGTGGTGCGGTTGTGGTGCACCTCCAGCGTTTTTCGGGGGTCGGTCATGCCGGCAAAGATATCCTCCAGACAGCTGGGCAGCTGAGCGGCAATATCCCGCTTGAGCAGATAGCGGTAGGCATTGACCGTGTAGCCCTGCGGGGCAAATTCCAGATACGCCGAGATGTACACCAGCACGATATCCGGGGCGACCTGCCGCAGCTTGCGCCCCAGTGCGATGCCGTCGGTGGTTTTCAGGTCTACATCCAGAAACGCCAGCTGGTAGCGTTCCAGCTCCGGGGTAGCCAGCAGCTGCTCGCCGCTTGTGCAGACAGTGCTCTGCACCTGGATCTCCCGTGCGCGGAACCATTCCGAGATATACTCGTCCATCTGCGCAGCAAAGACCGCATCATCGTCACAGACCAGAATGTGCATGAGGGTATTTCCTCCTTCTGAATACAAAAAAGCATATAGCAGTGTCCCCCGCCGGGAGAAGCACCCTATATGCTTTTATATTACACTTGTTCCGCCCGTTCGTCAATCAAAGACAGAGCAGACGTCTTATGCTAGGAATTTATCGTAGAGTCCAAACGCAAAGATGAACACTACGATAAGCGGCAGCACATAGGTCAGGTAGCCGCGCATCCAGTCCTGCACCTTGAGACCCTCGCCGGTGTTGACCTCTTTTTTGTAGTTCTGCCAGCCCCAGCCGTAGCGGGTGACACAGAACAGCAGATATACCAAGCTGCCCAGCGGCAGGAACAGGTTGCTGACAAGGAAATCCTCAAAGTCCAGCACTGCACCGCCAAACACGGCAAAGCCATCCCAGGCCCAGAGGTTATACCCCAGCACGCAGGGCATGGACAGCAGGATGATGAGGAACAGGTTGACCAGACTGGACTTTTTACGGGTGCAGCCGGTCAGCTCCATGCCGCAGCAGATGATGTTCTCAAACACCGCCAGCACAGTGGACAGGGCCGCAAAGGCCATGAACAGGAAGAACAGGCTGCCCCACAGCCGCCCCAGCGCCATGTTGGCAAAAATGTTGGGCAGGGTGATGAAGATCAGGCTGGGGCCTGCGGTCTGATCCACACCAAAGGTAAAGCAGGCCGGGAAGATGATGAGACCGGCCGTGATGGCCACAAAGGTATCCAGCACCACCACACGGACGCTCTCGCCCAGCAGGGAGTGCTCCTTGCCGATGTAGCTGCCAAAAATAGACATAGCACCGATGCCCAGGCTCAGGGTGAAGAAGGCCTGATTCATCGCACCCACCAGGGTGTTGACGATACCAACCTCCTTCATGCGACCAAAGTCAGGCACCAGGAAGAAGGAAAGACCCTCCTTTGCGCCGTCCATGAAGAGGCTGTTCACGGCCAGAATGACCATGATGAGGAGCAGGGCGATCATCATGCCCTTGGTCACACGCTCCAGACCATTCTGCAGGCCCTTAGCGCAGACCAGAATGCTCAGAACGACCACGAACACCATCCAGAAGGTCATAATGCCGGGGCTTGCCAGCATCTCGGTGAACTTGCCCGCCACCTCGTCTGCGTTCAAGCCGGAGAGCTTTCCGGCGGCAGTCATATAGAAATAGTGCAGCATCCAGCCTGCAACGGTGGTGTAGAACATCATCAGCAGGTAACAGCCGATCAGCGTAAAATAGCCGTGGATATGCCACTTCTGGCCCGGCTTTTCCAGCACCTGATAGGCACGCACCGGGCTTTTGCGGCTGGCACGGCCCACAGCAAATTCCATGGTCATAATGGGCAGACCCAGAATGACCAGGAACAGCAGGTAAAACAGTACGAAGGCTCCGCCGCCGCCCTGACCTGCCATATAAGGAAATTTCCACACGTTGCCAATGCCGATGGCACAGCCTGCCGACAGCAGGATGAAGCCCAGCCGCGATTTCAGCGTTTCACGTTCCATAATAAATTTGTCCCCTCCAATAATTTCAGCCGCCCGCCTTCTGCACGAAAAACAGGCGAAATCAGTTTATTATATCACAAATTGGAAGAGAATGGAGTGCTTTTTCGTATTTTCCCTTGCAAATTTCCTTCATCTTATATAAAATAGACAAGATGAAATGTGTACAACACGGAAAGGAACAACCGGATGGTCTCAGACGAAACAGCCTACCGGAAGTATCTGGCCGGAGACGAAGCTGCCGCTCAGCTGTTGGTGGAGCGGTATGGCGACGCGCTGACCCTTTACATCAACGGCGTGCTGGGCGATATCCACGAGGCAGAGGATCTGATGATCGAGGCCTTTGCCCATATTTTTGCAAGAGAGCGGCCCATTCAGGATGGCTGCTTCAAGGCTTACCTCTATAAAACCGGGCGCAATCTCGCATTGCGCTGCAAGACCCGGCGGCGGTTTTTTCTGCCGCTGGAAGAACTGCCTTTTGAACTGCCGGACAAGGCACTGGCTGAAACCGGGCTGTTCCAGAACGAACAGCACCAGCAGCTGTACGCCGCACTGGGCAAGCTCAAAAAGGAATACCGGGAGACACTTTTTCTGGTCTATTTTGAAGGACTGAGCTACCGGCAGGCCGCACAGGTGCTGGGACGCACCGAGCAGCAGGTAACAAACCTTGTGTACCGGGGCAAGCAGCAGCTGAAACAACTTTTGGAACAGGAGGGATATCAGTATGAAAACTGATGCCGAACGGATGGCGCTGATCCGCCAGCGCACGACCCAGCTGCAGTGTCAGGCGCGCGCACGGCAGATGCTGCTGATCGATGCAGGCTGTATGGCGGCCTGTCTGGTGCTGGTGGTCTGCCTGGGCCTTGCCATGCCCGGCTGGGCAGGCACATCGGTCGCGCTGCATGTTTCCCCCACCGGCACCGCCGGGATGCTGAGTGAGCGCGGAGCCGACGGTTATATCCTGGTGGGCGTACTCTCGTTCCTGCTGGGCTCCTGCGTGACCATCCTGCTCTACCGCCTGCGCCGCAGAAGTGAAAAGAAGCACACGAGGGACGACGATGAGCTTTGAGATCATTGACAACACCTTTCAGGTGATCGTGCTGGCTGCGACGGCGCTCCTCGCCTTTCTCCTCGCCTTCCGGCGCAGCAGCCGCTCCTGCCTGATCCTGGCGTTCGGTTACGCCAGCTTTATGATGGGCACTTTGTACTACCTGCTCCATCTGATCATTCTGGGCCATGGGCCGCAGGTGTTTTATGTAGCCGAATGCTCCTGGATGGCCTCGTATTTCTTTTTTCTCTCGCTGGAGATCCTCTATTGGGAGGGCCTGCGTCCGCCGTTCTCGCCTTTTGCGCTGGCGGCCGGGGTGGTCATTGCCGGAGTTGTCATGCGGGTGCAGGTGTTTGGCCCTTCGCCGCTGATGTCTGGTGCGCTGGCGCTCACCTTTGGCGCGCTGGCCTATCTCTGTTTTTCGGCCCTGCAAAAGGAAAAACGGCTCCGGCCTTATGAGATCGCACTTTTGTTTGAAATGTCCTTGCAGATCCTTCTGTTCGTTGCCTCCGAGTTCATCCGTGATTACACCCGGTTCAACCTTTACTATGCTGTGGACATCCTGTTGACTCTCACGCTGGTCAGCTTCCTGCCCCATATCCTGCAGGAGGAGCCCCATGACCTACATTGAAAACATCTTTTTGTGCCTGGCGCTTCCCATGCTGCTCTCCCTGCTGTTCACATCGGGCAGCCCCCGGCGCTTTACCCTGTTCGTGGTGCTGGGCATGGCCACCTGCCTGCTTTCGGCTTATGTCAGCAGCTTTTTCATGGGGCGGCACCAGTGCAGTGCCGTGACCACCGCCATTGAGATCGCACCTGTCTGCGAGGAGATCCTGAAGCTGCTGCCTCTGCTGCTCTACTTTTTGATCTTTGAGCCGGATTCCCACAAGCTGACTCCTGCGGCCATTGGCATTGCAGTGGGCTTTGCTACCTTTGAAAACGTCTGCTACCTGACCGAAAACGGTGCAGGAAGTTTTGTTTTCCTGCTCATCCGCGGCATGTCTGCCGGGGCCCTGCATCTGGTCTGCGGCATCCTGACCGGTCTGGCACTGGCCTATGTGTTCCGCCGTCCGTGGCTCACCTGCACCGGCACAGTGGGGATTCTGGGGGTCTGCATGGTGCTGCACGGCATCTACAATCTGCTGATCACCGCCGACGGCTTCTGGCAGATGGTCGGGTACTTCTTTCCTTCTGCCATCATCGTCACCCTGTTTGCAGCAAGGCTGCTCCACAGGGGCAGGCACACTGTTTTTCACTGACCGTTTCCCGCTCTTTTCCGGAGCGGGAAATTTTTTTGAACTTTTTTCAAATTTGGGTGAAAGGAATCGGCGCGAACTGTATTATAGGAGATAGAGAGGACGGAAAGCAGCCGCTCTGATGATCTCTCAAAAGGAGGGACTGTCCATGACCCAGAAGGCGATTGTTCGTATGGAGGAAATTCGCCGCCGCACACGCAGGCTTCGTCAAAGGCGGGCACATCGAATCAACTGCACTCTCTCCGCAGTTTGTCTGTTTTTGACAGTCGGCATTGCGTCCCTGCTGTATCAGGAGCATGTTCCGGGTCTTTCCATCGTTCTGGCCGGGTACGGCTCGGTGCTGCTGCACAGCGGCGCTGATGCCTATATCGTGGTCAGCGTCGGCTCCTTTGTCACCGGCGTTGTATTCACGTTGCTCGGCATCCGGTACAGGCAGTACAAAACACTGCACCGCCCCTTCTCCCCGGATGCTGCAGACAAGGCTTCCTCCCAAAGCCTCTCTGACGACCAGTAGCGCCCTCCATGCTCTTCTCCCACACACTTTTCTCCATACCCCGAAAAGGCTCTGCCGTTTCTCCCGGCAGAGCCTTTTCCCTTTTAACCAAAAACAGCACGCCGAAACCGAACGGCGTGCTGTTTTTTCTGGTTCTATGGTTATCTGTCCCACTTGTCGCACAGGGCGTTGATCTGGTCGGCAAACTTTGCCAGATCCTTGTTGGCACCGCCCTCGTTGTGCTCAATGACCCGCAGCAGGCGCTTGCCGGCGCTGACCAGACGCTGGAACACCGTTGCGGCGCGGGACGCGCCCTCACTGGGCTTGTGCTCCAGCCGGACACGGGAGCCTTCCTGCAGGCAGACCGCACCCTCGGCCCCAATGGCCCACTGCTCTCCATTGTAAGGGGCACAGGCGGTAAAGCCCTGCTCGGTCAGGGTCTGGGCAAAGATGTTCTCCACCTCGTCCTCGCCATGGATGATAAACACCCGCTTGGGCTTGGGGCTGAACGCGTTCACCCAGGCCAGCAGGCCCTCGCGGTCGGCATGGCCCGAAAGGCCCGTCAGCTGACAGATCTCTGCCTGCACGTCGATGGTCTCACCGAATAGCTTGACATTGACGGCACCATCGATCAGGGTGCGGCCCAGCGTTCCCACGGCCTGATAGCCCACAAAAAGGATCGTGCACTCCGGCCGCCACAGATTGTGCTTGAGGTGGTGGCGGATGCGGCCTGCCTCGCACATGCCGCTGGCCGAGATGATGACCTTGGGCACCCGGTCGGCGTTGATCATCCGGGATTCATCGCTGGTCACGCTGACCTGCAGCCCCGGGAACTGGATGGGGTCGATGCCCTGGGCCAGCAGCGCCCGGGTATCCTCGTCAAAGCAGTCGGGATCGGTATCTTTGAAGATGCGGGTCGCCTCAATGGCAAGGGGGCTGTCGATGTAGACCGGGAAATTGCCGTGGCCGGTGACCAGACCCTCTTTTTTGATTTCACGGATAAAGTAGAGCAGCTCCTGGGTACGGCCCACCGCAAAGCTGGGGATGACCACATTGCCGCCCCGGTCAAAGGTGCGCTGCAGGATCCTGCTCAGCTCCCCCACATAGTCCGGGCGGGGACCGTGGCTGCGGTCGCCATACGTAGACTCCATAAACACATAGTCCGCGTCCCGGATCGTTGTCGGGTCCTTGATGATGGGCTGATGCTGGTTGCCGATGTCCCCGGAAAAGACCAGCTTGGTGGTGGTGCCGCTCTCAGTGACCCAGATCTCGATGCTGGAAGAACCCAGCAGATGGCCCACATCGATGAAGCGGATCACAAGGCCCGGGGCCAGCTCGATCTTAGTGTTATACTCCATGCCCCGGAACAGCTGCATGGCCGCCTCGGCATCCTGCACGGTGTACATCGGCTCCACCGGCTCGGCACCGGCACGCTTCGCCTTGCGGTTCTTCCACTCAGCTTCAAACTCCTGAATGTGGGCAGAGTCCCGCAGCATGATACTGCACAGCTGGGCCGTGGGCTTGGTGGCATAGATCCTGCCCCGGAAGCCGTTGCGCACCAGCAGCGGCAGCTGGCCTGTGTGGTCGATATGCGCATGGGTCACCAGCACGCCGTCAATTTCACCCGGTGCCACAGGAAAGGGCTGGTTTTCGTAGACATCCTTCCCCTGCTCCATGCCGCAGTCGATGAGGTAGCGCTGCCCAGCTGCTTCCAGCAGGGTGCAGCTGCCCGTGACCTCGTGGTTGGCTCCCAAAAATGTGAGCTTCATAGATACACCTCCCAGTTCGGTTTTGCACCCTTAGTATAGCATAACTCGCCGCGTCCATCTGCCCAAATCGTGTAAAGAGTTATCGGGCAAAGCGCCGAAATTTTGAAAAAGTTTTTATACAATCTTGACAAACCACCCCCAACTGAGATAAACTTTATTCGTATGACGTAACTTCTACAGAGATTCAAAATAGAGAGGTAGTTATTTATGGTTCGTAACGATTTGCGCAACGTCGCCATTATCGCTCACGTTGACCACGGCAAGACCACGCTGGTGGATGCCATGCTGCGTCAGAGCGGCGCTTTCCGCGACAATCAGGTCGTGGCAGAGCGTGTCATGGACAGCGGCGATATCGAGCGTGAGCGCGGTATCACCATTCTGGCCAAGAACTGCTCCTGCACCTACAAGGGTGTCAAGATCAACATCGTTGATACCCCGGGCCACGCCGACTTTGGCGGCGAGGTCGAGCGCGTGCTGAAGATGGTCAACGGCGTGCTGCTGCTGGTGGACGCTGCTGAGGGCTGCATGCCCCAGACCCGTTTTGTTCTGCAGAAGGCTCTGCAGCAGAACCTGAGCCTGGTGGTTGCCATCAACAAGATCGACCGCCCCGATGCCCGCATCAAGGAAGTCATCGACGAGGTGCTCTACCTGCTGATGGATCTGGGCGCTACCGACGAGCAGCTGGACTGCCCCATGCTGTTCTGCTGCGGCCGTGACGGCACCGCCAGCTTGGACCCGGATGTGCCGGGCACCGACCTGATCCCCCTGTTCGACACCCTGCTGAGCACCATCAAGCCGCCCGAGGGCGACCCCGAGGCTCCCTTCCAGATGCTGGTGTCCTCTGTGGACTACAACGAGTTCGTTGGCCGCATCGGCATCGGCCGCATCCAGAACGGCGTCGCCAAGGTGGGCGAGGAAGTGGTCGTGTGCGACTGGCACAACCCCGACCTGAAGATGCGCGGCCGTCTGACCAAGCTGTACGACTTCCAGGCAAACGGCCGTCAGCCCTGCGACAACATCACCGCAGGCGATATCGTGGCCTTCTCCGGCCTGCCGGATGTGACCATCGGCAACACCCTGTGCAGCCCCTCCAACGTGGAGCCGCTGCCCTTCGTGAAGATCAACGACCCCACCGTGGAGATGACCTTCTCCGTCAACGACAGCCCCCTGGCCGGCCGTGAGGGCAAGTTCGTCACCAGCCGTCAGATCCGCGACCGTCTGCAGAAGGAACTGTTGAAGGACGTGGCCCTGAAGGTAGAGGACTCCGCCACCACCGATTCCTTCCGTGTCATGGGCCGTGGTGAGATGCACCTGTCCATCCTCATCGAGACCATGCGCCGTGAAGGCTATGAGCTGCAGGTCTCTCCCCCGCACGTTCTGACCAAGGTCATCGACGGCAAGACCTACGAGCCCATGGAGCACGTTGTCATCGACGTGCCCACCCAGTATCAGGGTGCCGTCATGACCGGTCTGGGCCAGCGCAAGGCCATCCTGCAGCAGATGGAGTCCCTGGGCTCTGACCGTGTGCGTCTGGAGTTCCGGATGCCCAGCCGCGGCCTGTTCGGCTACCGCAACCAGTTCCTGACCGATACCCACGGCGAGGGCATCATCAACCAGATCTTTGACGGCTACGACGTCTGGGCTGGCATGATCGCCAACCGCTCCACCGGTTCTCTGGTCAGCTTTGAGACCGGCGAGGCCGTCACCTACGGTCTGTTCAACGCTCAGCAGCGCGGCACCCTGCTGGTGGGCGCTGGCGAAAAGGTCTACGAGGGCATGGTCATCGGCTACACCGCTTCCGGCGAGGATGTGGATGTCAACGTCTGCAAGACCAAGCACCTGACCAATACCCGCGCTTCCGGTTCCGATGACGCTCTGCGCCTGATTCCCGTCAGCAAGCTGAGCCTGGAGGGCTGCCTGGAGTTCCTGGCACAGGACGAGCTGCTGGAGGTCACCCCTGAGAACCTGCGCATCCGCAAGCAGATCCTGAACCACGACCAGCGCATGAAGGCCAAGAGCAAGCTGAAGTAAGCTGCTTCCCTTCCCGATCAACATAAAAAACGGCATCGCAAACCGATCGGTCTGCGATGCCGTTTTGTGTTTCGCTCTTTATTCAGCGCTGTATGCGCTGCCCATAGTCCAGGAGTTGGAAGCCGAATACTTTGCGTGGTTGCGCAGGTAGGTGACCCAGGCACCATAGCCGTTTCCGGCCGAGAAGTGGACTCCATCCGGAGCCGCCAGCATCTCCTTCAGATTCCCGTTCTCATCGGCAAAGGTCTCCCACAGGTCAAGGTAGACACAGCCCTTGTCTGCAGCCAGCTTTGCCAGCTGCTCGTTCACCGAACGCAGGACATCGGACGCAAGACCGGGCTTTTCCGCAGCAGCCTGGGGCCGCACCGGCGGGATGGACTGGACATAGATGACGCAGCCGGGCAAGGCCTGCCTGAGCTGATCCAGCATCTGGCCATAGTAGGCCAAAAAGCGGTCTGCTGCCCCCAGCGTGGTCAGCGTGTTGGTGCCCAGCAGGATATAGAGCTTTTTCGGCTGAGCCGCTGTCAGCACATCCATTGCCACCTCTGAGCCGCGCACGCTGCTCTTGACCGCGCTGCGGTTCACGATGGCATCGGGGCCCACACCGGTATAGCCGCAGATGAGCGCCCCGCCCAGGTTGATGCTGTAATCGGAGAAGCCCACGGTCAGGCTGTCGCCCAGCAGGGCCGCATCCGAAAAGTAACTCAGATCCACCTGCCCACAGCTGGGCTGACGGATCACGCTGCTGTCATACGCCTTGACCTGATAGGCCCCCGCTGCCTGCCGGGCGGGTCCGAACTGTTCCAGCGTGACAGCCGCCGCATCGGCGGCTCCACTGCCTTCCCCTGCCGTACCGCCTGCGCTGTCTGCCGCGGAGGCTCCCGTATCTCCCTGCATGGGCAGCGGAGCCAGGATATTGGCCGCTGTGCCCGCCGCCGGGCTTTGCTGGACAGCCTCGCTCTGCTTTTCGCCATTTTCCAGAATGGCCGTGACGGCCAGCGACAGCAGCAGGATCGCTGCAATAATTCCCGCCAGCCGCAGGCCGATGCCTGCCTTGCTGCGCCGTCTCCGGCCATGGGTGGAATGATATTCGTGTGAGATTCCCATTCTCTTTCCCGCCTTTCCCTGTTTTCTTTTCTCTATCATTACGGTCAGTATCCCCGAAAAATTGCAGAGTTTGCATTCTGCACTCCGACCGACCCTGTGTTTTTGTAGGATACGCCAAATATTGTATCATAATTTTTTTGCCCGTGCAACCAATCAGGTCTTGCATACAACAGAGAAATAGTTTACAATAGTATTGTTGCAGGAATTGCACAGTTTTCATTGAATCAGATGCACATCCTGCATTCTTTTTGTACGACTTGCGGCGCGCATCCGCAATCTCCTTCCCCGGGCAGTGCAGGGCTCTGGGAGGACACAGAAGGACTTGCCGCGCTTTGCAGGACGTGAAATGTTGTTCTTTTGGATAAGGAGGACGTATGTCAAAAAATGTCATCATCGGCCAGAGCGGCGGCCCTACCGCCGTTATCAATTCCAGCCTGGCAGGCGTATACAAAGCTGCCTGCAGTCTGGGAGCCGATAAGGTCTACGGAATGAAGTACGGCATCGAGGGCCTTTTAAAGGAAGAGATGCTGGAACTGAACGTTCTGCTGGATGACCGCATGAGCATCGAGCTGCTCAAGCGCACCCCGTCCAGCTATCTGGGCAGCTGCCGCTACAAGCTGCCGGACCCGGACGTGGACTCTACCCCGTTCATCAAGCTGTTCACCCTGTTTGACAAGTACGACATCTGCGCGGTGTTCTACATCGGCGGCAACGACTCGATGGACACCATCGCCAAGCTCAGCCGCTACGGCGACCGGGTGGGCAGCAGCGTGCGGTTCATCGGTGTGCCCAAGACCATCGACAACGACCTGTGCCTGACCGACCACACCCCCGGCTAC
>OHUD01000968.1_pt1 | contig 10771 bp, 7 predicted proteins | sample 1579021 | NCBI WGS metagenome assembly OHUD01 (sample SAMEA3879597, study PRJEB24766) | human gut metagenome | biome: human-associated habitat; feature: feces | place: USA | collected 1985/1987
TATGATACAGTGATTAAATGAATACTAAAATGAAAAATAGTAATAGGTACAAAGGAGAAAGATGTTTATGAAGAAGAAATTAATTGCGATGCTAATCGCATGTTTATGTGTTGTGGAAGCTGCTTCCGTTGTTGTTCCATTTTCAGAGCCGGTTACTGTTGAGGCTGCAACAAAGAAGACAAGCAAGAAAAAGAAAACACCAAACTTAAACAAAGTATATAATGCGGTAAAGGATGCATATGGCAAAGACTATATACCGAATAGCAAGCTGAGTAAAGATGAAGTAAATGCCCGCTATGGACTGAAAAAAGAATGGTATTCTGGTGTGGTCGCAGAACTTCCGATGATCAGCGTGAATGCGGATGAACTTGTAATCGTGAAAGCGAAGAGTGTAGATTCCAAAAAGAAGATTAAGAATGCACTTAAGCAATATCAGAAGAATCTGATGGAAAATATGCATCAGTATCCGGCAAATCAGTTAAAAGTGCAGGCATCAAAAGTATATGTAAAAGGTAATTATGTCTGCTTTTTTGTTTTGGGAAGTATTGATAGTAAGACGGAACAAAAGTCTGATGAAAAGGTGATTGCAGCATACAAAAAGCAGAATGAAAAAGCAGTAAATGCAATCAAGAAGCTATATAAATAAGTGAAATGAGAGGTAAAAGATGGTATTTAGCAGTATTATGTTTCTTACCCGCTTTCTGCCATTGGTTCTGATCGTATATTTTTTGGTGCCGGGCTGCATGAAAAATACATGGCGTAATCTTGTCCTTTTCATGTTCAGCCTGGCATTTTACGCATGGGGAGAGCCTGTCTATATCTGGCTGATGATATTTTCTACAGTTGTGGATTATGTGAATGGCGGACTGGCAGGGTACTTTGTTGCAAGAGACAAACGCAATACCGCAAAAGTTTTTGTAGGTTTATCGGTTGTTATTAATCTGACGCTTCTTGCGGTATTTAAATATGCAGGAAAGTTTGTGCTGCCGATTGGAATCTCATTTTACACATTTCAGTCAATGTCTTATACGATTGATGTGTACCGGGGAAAGGCAAAGGCGGAGAAGAATCCAATTAATTTTGGCGCATATATATCGCTGTTTCCGCAGCTGATTGCAGGTCCAATCGTGCGGTTTTCGGATATTGCGACACAACTTCGCGAGAGAACCATTAACTTAGAGAGCATTCGGTATGGTATGCTCCGTTTTGTATGCGGTCTTGGGAAAAAAGTATTGCTTGCAAATCAGGCAGGAGAAATTTTTCAGACAATTGCAAATTATAAAGTTTCGCAGATGACAACCGTTTCGGCATGGCTTGGAATCCTTGCATTTATGTTTCAGATCTACTTTGATTTTTCCGGTTATTCAGACATGGCAATCGGGCTGATGGCAGTCTTTGGGTTTGAAATTCCGGAGAATTTCAAATATCCTTATGAAGCAAAAAGTATTACAGAGTTCTGGAGACGGTGGCATATTTCGCTTGGAAACTGGTTTAAAGAATATGTATACATACCACTCGGTGGAAGCCGAAAAGGAAATGCACGCACATTTTTAAATATTTTTATTGTATGGTTTCTGACCGGATTGTGGCATGGTACAACAATCAATTTTACATTATGGGGATTGTATTTTTGCTTTTTCCTGATTATGGAGAAAACGTGGCTTTTGAAGTTGCTGGATAAGATTCCTCGTGTGTTTTCTCATATTTATGCACTTGTAGTCGTTTATTTCGGATGGCTGCTTTTTGCCTGGGAAGATATTCACGGACATCGCGTGTATATGAAAGCGATGCTTGGTATGGCAGGCGCGGGAGTGGTTAATAAGGAGAGTTTGTATCTTCTTGTAAGTAATGCATTGCTTATGGTCATTATGGCAATCGGCTGCACTTCTTTGCCGAAGTATCTGGCAAAAAAAGTGACGAAGAAGGACGGGATTGGTGCATCTCTTTGTATGAGTGTTTATGTGGCAGTTATTCTACTTCTTTCTATCGCCTATCTGGTCAACGGAACATATAATCCGTTTTTGTATTTCAGATTCTAAAATCTGTTGACAGAACAAATTTTGATAGTATACATGAAAAGTGCTTAATATGCTCATTTTGATAAGGAGAATTGAATGAAAAAGTTAAATTATCTATTACCGGTTATTGTTTTTACGTGCATTCTTTTCGGTTTATGCGTGAAAGGGATTACATCAGCGGATAAGACTTATTCGTCCGCAGAAAAACGTGAACTTCAGACAAGACCGAAAATGAGTGCTGAGGCAATCCGAAAGGGAACTTTTCAGGAAAAGTATGAGACATATCTAAGCGATCAGTTTCCAGGAAGAGATATGTGGGTGCAGTTGCAGACCGACGCATCACGTCTTATGGGAAAGTCTGTCAGTAATGGAGTTTATTTTGGAAAGGATGATTATCTGCTGGAGCACCATACGGATGCAGAGTTTGAGACGAAACAGGAGCGAAAGAATATAAAGTCGCTTGTAGAGCTTGTCAAAAACATTGCAGATGATTATTCGGTACATGTGATGCTTGTTCCGACGAAAACCTGGACGCTTCAGCAGAAGCTTCCGTTTTGTGCGTCAACTTACGATGAGCAGAAGATGTACGATTCATTGAATGAACAACTTGGAAATCTTGCGGATTCAGTTGTTGTCCCGGTGCAGGAGACGCTTTGTTCTCATCGGGAGGAAGACATCTATTACCGGACAGATCATCATTGGACAACGCTTGGCGCGTGGTATGGATATCAGTCTTTTCTTAAGGCTTCGGGGATGGATGAGAAGCGGGCAGATGAAAAGAAAGATTTTATTACGGTAAGCGATGATTTCCTCGGTACCACGTATGCAAAAGTCAATCAGGCATCAGCAAAGGATGTGATTGAGGCATATGAGCCCAAGATGGACCTTGACGTTGTTTATAATATGGGAGAGACGAAGCTTACAACGCTTTTTGCTCCATCCTATCTGAAAACCAGTGACGAGTATAGTTATTTTACAGGTGGCAATCAGGCAATTATCGAGATTACCGGAGGTGAGAAAAATGGAAAAACGCTTCTTGTGATCAAAGATTCCTTTGCAAACTGCATGATTCCGTTTCTGGCAGAGGATTATGAGAAAGTAATTGTTGTAGATCTCAGACAGCTTAATATCGGTTGTCAGGCAATCCTTGATACGTTTTGTCCGACAGACGTACTGATTCTATATAATACGGCACAGTTTGCGCAGGATCGTGAATTTGCATTAAAATGCTATTTTTCCTCAACAACCTGGAAGATAAAGAACTTAAGATAATATGATTCCGGCACATTGGAAGAGTTTGCCCACAGAATCGGGTGATCCGGTGCCTGTGTGCGGAATTCCACCTGGCGGAGTCTCTTATGGGATGCCTTTGCCGCTTCCTTTACCGTTTTCGCCAGCAGTTCCTGCGTCATGAAGTGAGAGCAGGAGCAGGTTGCCAGATAGCCGCCATCTTTGACGAGTTTGAGACCTTTCATGTTAATTTCACGATATCCCTTGATGGCGTTTTTGGTAGCTTCCTTGGACTTCGTAAATGCAGGCGGGTCGAGGATCACCACATCATACTTTTCGCCCGCAGCCGCAAGCTTCGGAAGTTCATCGAGTACATTTGCACAACGAAAATGCACGGTGTCCTCCAGATGATTCAACTTTGCATTCGCCTCGGCCTGCTGCACTGCATACTCCGAGATATCGAGTCCGGTCACATCCGACGCGCCAGCGATTCCCGCATTGAGCGCAAAGGTTCCCATATGCGTAAAGCAGTCCAACACTTTTTTGCCTTTGCAGATGCGCTGCATCGCGAGACGATTGTACTTTTGATCCAGGAAAAATCCGGTTTTCTGTCCGTTCACGACATCGACCATATAGTGAACGCCATTCTCGACAATTTCCACATTGGTATCAAATTCTTCGCCGATAAAGCCTTTGACCTTTGCGAGCCCTTCTTTCTTGCGTTCATTTGCATCGCTTCGTTCGTAGACACCACGGATGGAAATACCATCTTCGGAAAGAACCTCTTTTAATAATGAAACGATAGTTTCTTTGAACTGCTCCATTCCAAGGGCCAGACATTCAACAACCAGCACATCTTCGTACTTGTCTATGACAAGTCCCGGCAGGAAATCTGCTTCTCCGAAGATGATGCGGCAGGAAGAGGTGTCTACAGTGGTCTTTCGATAATCCCAGGCGTTCTGCACTCGCATACGCAGGAATGCTTCATCTACTTCCTGGTCTGATTTTCTGGTCATCATGCGGATGCGGATCTTGGAATTCTGGTTAATGAAACCATTTCCCATGGGATATCCGTCAAAATCATGGACATTTACCACGTCACCATTTTTGAAAGTACCTGTAATCGTGTCGATTTCGTTGTCGAAAATCCATGCACCACCTGCTTTTATTGTGCGGCCTTCACCTTTTTTTAATGTTACAATTGTATGATTTTCCATAATATTTTCCTTATCACTTTTCTTTATAGTGTGTTTTGTAAGTATATGATCTTTCACAAGTTTACCATAGACTTTCCATGATTTCCAGCTATCACCATTGTTTTCCCATTTCATAAATGCTATAATAATGTTAATAAATTAACGAAGTTGCTTCAACTTCACTTCAAACTAAACTAGGAGGTCTTATTACAATGGATTTTTCAGAAGAGTACAGACAGAAACTTACATCTGCTGACGAAGCAGTAAAAGTCATCAAGTCCGGTGACTGGGTAGATTATGGATGGTGTACCAATACAGTTGATGCTTTGGACAAAGCACTGGCAAAACGTACCGATGAATTGAAGGATATCAACCTGCGCGGTGGAATTCTCTTAAAACCACTTGCAGTTTTTGAAAGAGAGGATGCAGGCGAACATTTTACATGGAACTCCTGGCATATGGGCGGATATGAGCGTAAGCTGATCAACCGCGGATGTGCTTACTATGCGCCGATCCGTTATTCAGAGCTTCCACGCTATTATCGTGAACTGGATTGCCCGGATGATGTTGCAATGTTCCAGGTAGCTCCGATGGACAAGCATGGATACTTTAACTTTGGACCAAGTGCTTCTCATCTCGGCGCAATGTGTGAGACAGCAAAGCATATCATCGTTGAAGTTAATGAGAACATGCCGCGTTGCTTAGGCGGAACAGAGAACGGAATCCATATTTCCAAAGTCAATGCAATCGTGGAAGGCGAGAATCCGCCAATCGGTGAACTTGGTGCAGGCGGTCCTGCTACAGAGATTGATCAGAAAGTAGCTCGTCTCATCGTTGATCAGATTCCAAACGGTGCCTGCTTACAGCTTGGTATCGGTGGAATGCCAAATGCAGTAGGTTCTCTGATCGCTGAGTCTGATCTGAAAGATCTTGGTGTACATACAGAGATGTACGTAGATGCATTTGTTGATATTGCCAAGGCTGGAAAAATTACAGGTGCTCACAAGAACATCGACCGTTTCCGTCAGGTATATGGTTTCGGTGCCGGAACCAAGAAGATGTACGATTACCTGGATGAAAATCCGGAGTTGATGAGTGCTCCTGTAAGTTATACAAATGACATTCGTTCAATTGCTGCATTGGATAATTTTATTTCCATCAACAACTGTGTTGATATCGACTTATTTGGTCAGGTAAGTTCTGAGTCTTCCGGAATTAAGCACATCAGTGGTGCAGGCGGACAGTTAGACTTCGTACTTGGTGCTTATCTTTCCAATGGTGGTAAGAGCTTTATCTGCTGTTCTTCTACATTTACAGATAAGCAGGGCGTATCACATTCGAGAATTCGTCCGACACTTGCAGAAGGTTCTGTGGTAACGGATACCCGTGCGAATACACACTATGTGGTAACTGAATATGGTATGGTAAATGTCAAGGGATTATCCAGCTGGCAGAAGGCAGAAGCCCTCATTTCTATTGCACATCCGGACTTCCGTGATGAACTGATTGCAGAGGCTGAAAAAATGCACATCTGGAGACGTTCCAATAAATAGGACATTTTTTGTTCACGATTTATTCATATTGCATCAAAACCCCAACTTTGTTGGGGTTTTTTTATAAATTTTACCTCTTGCTTTTATGACACTTTTTGAGTAATCTATTGCTTGAGTAAAGAGGAGGTAAATATGAAGAAATTTCTAAGTAATATTAAAACAAAGCTTTTTACCAAAGTTGAAAAAGAACATTCCGAAGCATACATGCGAAGAATTGCATTTTTAAATAAATATTCCCTTTTATTTCATGCACTGATTTCCTGTGCTTTGGTATTTATTGTGGAAGTTATTTCAAGAAGAGATTTTTTATCGGCATGCAGTTTCGTTGCGGGACACACGTTTGCTTTCTTATATAATGCACTTATTGTTTTTGCATCGTTGTGTTTTGCATATATGTTCCGGAGACGTGCTTTTATTCGAATTATTATAAGCGGATTCTGGATTATACTTGGTATTATTAATGGATGCATTCTTTCAAACCGTGTAACACCGTTTGGATTTACTGATTTGAAATGTATTCCGGACTTACTTGCGATGAACAATACGAACTATTTTACGGCAGAAGAAGCAACAATCGTTGTGATTGGCCTTGGATTGTTCGCATTATTCTGCATCGTGCTCTTTATCAAAGGACCACGTTTTCAGGGAAAAATCCATAAAGTGATAGTATTAGCTTCTATCGTATCCGTTCTCTTTATTGGCCTGCCGATTACAACGTCCGCAGCCCAGAAGACCAATGTTGTAGCAAGTTATTTCTCTAACATTGCACAGGGTTATGAAAATTATGGATTTATTTATGGATTCTCTTCCAGCGTTATAGACCGCGGAATGAAAAAACCGGATACTTACAATGAGCAGCATATTGATGGAATTGAGGAACAGGTTGCGGCCGACAAGAAAGAGACAACGGTTACCTCAAAGAATGCTCCAAATATTATCTGTGTTCTGTTAGAGTCTTTCTGTGATCCGGATGAGATTAAGTTTTTAAATTACAATGAGGATCCGATTCCAACGTTCCATAAACTTGAGAAGAAATATACAAGCGGATATCTGACAGTTCCAGTTGTTGGTGCAGGTACAGCAAACACAGAGTTTGAAGTACTTACAGGAATGAGCATGAAATATTTTGGTACTGGTGAATATCCTTATAAAACAATTTTAAAGAAGACGGATTGTGAGAGCACTGCATCTGATTTGGCTACGATCGGATATGGAACACATGCAGTACATAACAATGGCGGAAACTTCTATAGTCGTGTAAATGCATTTTCGATGATGGGGTATGATACTTTCACCAGCAAAGAGCTTATGAACATCCAGACTTATACGCCAAACGGCAACTGGGCAACGGATGATATTCTGGTAAATGAGACTATGAAGACTTTGGATTCCACTCCAAATCAGCCAGACTTTACGTATACCATTACAGTTGGTACTCACGGTGATTATCCAACGACACCAGTGATCAATGATCCGAAGTATGTAGCTTCCGGTGCTGATGATGAGGAATCATTAAATCAGTGGACCTATTACATCAACCAGTTAAATGAGGTTGATACCTTTATGAATGATCTCATCAAGAAAGTAAGCAAACGTGATGAAGATACGGTTATTGTATTCTTCGGCGATCACCTTCCAACCATGGGACTTACCGATGATGATATGAAATCCGGGGATATTTATAAGACAAAATATGTTACCTGGAATAATATGGGGCTTAAGAAACAGGATGCCGATTTATATGCCTACCAGCTTATGGCAAGTATTACAAATTCTGTAGGTATTCACGAAGGAACAATCCTTTCTTATCACCAGACACAGAGTGATTCGACAACATATCAGGATGGTCTTGAGAATTTACAGTATGATATTCTTTACGGGGATCGTTACTGCTACGATGGCCAGGACAAATATCCTGCAAGTGATATTGTAATGGGTGTTGATGATGTAGTTGTAAACAGTGCGACCAATTCCATCGGAGATTCCGAAGTTATTATTCGCGGAAAGAACTTTACGAAATGGAGCCGTGTGTATGTAAATGACAAGAAAGTGAACACCATTTTCAGTTCTGCGGATTGTCTTGTAATCAGTAAGGATGATATCGAGGATGGTGATACTGTCAAAGTATGTCAGCTTGGTTCGAATGATACGATCTTCCGTTCTTCCAACGAGATCACTTATGCAGATCCGGATGTGAAAGCGGAAACAGAAGAGCCGACGGAAGGCACCGAGAATACCGGCGATAACAACTAGTTAGTTGATGGTTAATTAGATAATTGTGTTGGAAATTGAGGAGTTTCCAACCGAAAGGACGTATGCACTGCATATGTCCTTTTTCTTTAGCGGTAATGATGTTATAATAAATCGATGGTATCTAATCCAAGAGGCAGAATAGTTACATTCAATGAAAAATTCGGAAGGCATTAAAATGGAAGAGAAAATAAACAAAAATTCAAATCTCAAAAAAGAGTTGAAACATACCAATTTAAAAAATACAGACAAGCGTAAACTGCAGGCAGGGGAAAAAGAAAAGTCTTCTGAACACTGCCCATATGCAAAGAAGTGTGGGGGCTGTGATTATCAGGGCTTTTCTTATAAAAAGCAGCTGGAAAAAAAGCAAAGTTATATGCGAAAGCTCATGGAACCGTTTGGAAAGATAAATCCGATTGTAGGAATGGACAATCCGTACCATTACCGTCATAAAGTACAGGCTGCTTTTTCCTGCACCAAACGCGGACATATTGTGGCTGGAGTGTATGAGAAACATTCGCATGATGTTGTGGATGTGGAGCAGTGCCAGATTGAGGATGAGCAGGCGGATGCAATCATTCGCGAAATCAAAAATATGATGCGTTCGTTCCGTATTCGTGCGTATGATGAGGATACCGGTTATGGATTGTTACGTCATGTACTTGTGCGCAAAGGGTACCACAGTGGACAGATTATGGTGGTTCTGGTGCTCGTGTCACCAATCCTTCCATCCAAAAATAATTTTGTAAAGGCATTGCGAAAGAAATTCCCGGAAATCAGCACGGTTGTCATCAATGTCAATGATCGAAAGACAAGCATGGTTTTGGGAGAGCGTAACATTAAAATTTACGGAAAAGGATTTATTGAGGACGAATTATGTGGCTGTACATTCCGCATTTCACCGACCTCCTTTTATCAGGTAAATCCGCAGCAGACAGAGCGTCTGTATAAGAAAGCCATTTCCTGTGCAAAACTGACAGGGAAAGAAACGGTAATTGATGCATATTGCGGAACCGGAACGATCGGACTGATTGCCAGCAGCAAGGCAAAGAAGGTAATTGGAGTGGAGCTGAACCGTGATGCAGTCAAAGATGCAATCACCAATGCCAAACGAAACAATATTCATAATGTTACTTTTTATAATGAAGATGCCGGAAAGTTTATGGTGGAGATGGCGCGAAATGGACAGAAAGCGGATGTCGTCATCATGGATCCGCCGCGTACCGGAAGTGATGAGGCATTTTTGTCTTCAGTCGTTCAGCTGGCACCGGAAAAAGTGGTCTATGTATCCTGTGGACCGGATACATTGGCAAGGGATCTGAAGTATCTGACAAAGCATGGATATCGGATGAAAGAATGTTCCCCATATGATATGTTTCCTTTTACGAGACATGTGGAAGCAGTCTGTCTGTTATTGAAAGAAAGGTAAGACTTTAATTTAAAGAAGGATTTCCCTGTGACAGCAATACAGCCGGAAGTGAATTATGCAGTATGACAGAAAAATATTCATAGGTTTTGGCGCACTCACAGATGTCTGGATGCTGGAACAGATTAATGAGCATCCCGGCTACGGCTTCTGTATAGAAATTGCACACGAAATAGCGGAAATCTTCCGTGATTGATACATGGAGATTTTCTTCTGAATCACGTATTATTTTTTTCATGATGCCAATAAACTTGATAGTAGTTGATCAAACGAGAGGGGATTTTATTGTATGAACGAAAGAGAAAAACTTAAATCACGATTAGGATTTATCCTGCTTTCATCAGGATGTGCCATCGGAATAGGAAATGTGTGGAAATTTCCATACGCAGCAGGCCAGGGAGGTGGTGGCGCATTTGTGCTGTTTTATCTCCTGTTTCTGTTGCTTTTGGGACTTCCAATCATGACCATGGAGTTTGCGGTGGGGCGTGCCAGCCAGAAGAGTCCGGTTAAGGCATATCAGGCATTGGAAAAGCCGGGACAGAAATGGCATATCCATGGTTATATAACATTGATCGGATGTTATCTGCTGATGATGTTTTATACCACAGTAACCGGCTGGATGCTTCATTATTTTTATCTCAGTGTGAGAGGACAGTTCGAGGGACTGGATGCACAGGGCGTATCGGATCAGTTTACGGAGATGTTAGGAAAGCCACAGATCATGGGATTCTGGATGATTGTTGTGGTATGCGCAGGCGTGTTTGTGTGTTCGCGAGGTCTGCAGAATGGGCTTGAGAAGGTGACAAAGGTAATGATGACCGCGTTGCTTTGCATTATGATAGTGCTTGCCATCAACAGTTTCTTTATGGATGGCGCAAAAGAAGGTCTGTCCTTTTATCTGCTTCCGGATTTTGCACGCATGAAAGAAATCGGAATTGTGAAAACAATCACAGCAGCTATGAATCAGGCATTTTTCACATTGAGTCTGGGTATTGGAGCGATGGCGATATTTGGAAGTTATATTGGCAAGGAGCGCTCGTTGCTGGGAGAATCTTTAAATATAGCTGTGCTTGATACATTTGTAGCGATTACGGCAGG
>OHUD01000973.1_pt1 | contig 10693 bp, 8 predicted proteins | sample 1579021 | NCBI WGS metagenome assembly OHUD01 (sample SAMEA3879597, study PRJEB24766) | human gut metagenome | biome: human-associated habitat; feature: feces | place: USA | collected 1985/1987
CGCCCATCGCTGTCTTCACTATGCCTATGCGCGGCTATGCTTTCGTAACTTTCCAGTTACAGCAGTTCCTTCAGCATCTGGTTGACGCTGGCGGGGTCTGCCTTGCCTTTCATGGCCTTCATGGTCTGGCCTACCAGGAAGCCGATGGCTTTCTCTTTGCCGTTGTGGTAATCCTCGACAGACTGGGAATTAGCGGCAATGACTTCCTCCACGACTTTACGCAATGCGCCTTCGTCATTGACGGTCTTTAGTCCCTTCTCTTCCACATACTGTTCGGGATCTACATCTTCCTCAAACATCACCCGGAATACTTCTTTTGCTACAGAAGAGTTGATGACTTTGCCGTCTACCAGCGTGATCAGCCTGCTCAGATGCTCCGGTGAGAACCGGATGTCCTCCGGCTCCATCTCTTTTTCTTTTAACAGGCGCATAGTCTCCACCATCAGCCAGTTGGACACCTTCTTGGGCTGGCTTCCCAGTGCCACGGAAGCTTCAAAGATATCTGCCAGATGCTTGGAGCCGGTGATGATCTCGATGTCGTATTCCGGAATATCGTATTCTTCCTTGTAACGCTTCATTTTCTCGGTGCGGAATTCCGGCTGTCTGCTGCGGATGCTTTCCAGCCACTCATCGCTGATATAGACCGGTACCAGGTCAGGATCCGGGAAGTAACGATAATCCTGTGCATCCTCCTTGGAACGCATCGCATAGGAATATTCCTTATTATCATCCCAGCGTCTGGTCTCCTGAATGACCTCTTTGCCGGCCTCCAGCAGATCGATCTGCCGTTCCCGCTCCCCCTGAATGGCTCTGGCGATGGCCTTGAAGGAATTCAGGTTCTTCATCTCGGTACGGGTTCCGAACTTTTCCGCTCCCAATTCTCTCACGGACAGGTTCACGTCCGCACGCATGGAGCCTTCCTGAAGCTTACAGTCGGACGCTCCCAGATACTGGATCAGCAGACGTAATTTTTCCAGATAAGCAATAACCTCCTCTGCACTGCGCATATCCGGTTCGGATACGATCTCGATCAGAGGCACACCGGAGCGGTTGTAGTCCACCAGTGTGCAATCTTCCCAGTCGTCATGCACCAGTTTACCGGCATCCTCCTCCATGTGGATCTCGTGGATACGCACCGGTTTCGTGTAAGTGTTACCGTCCTCTCCCGCTACCTCGATCTCTACGGAACCGTTGCGGCAGATAGGCAGGTACAGCTGGGAGATCTGATAGTTCTGCGGGTTATCGGGATAGAAATAATTCTTACGATCGAATTTACAATACTGTGTGATGGTGCAGTTGGTCGCAAGACCTACTGCCACCGCATATTCCACCACCTGTTTGTTCAGCACAGGAAGAGATCCCGGCATACCGGTACACACCGGGCAGGTATGAGTGTTGGGTCTGCCGCCGAACGCCGTGGAACAGCCGCAGAATATTTTCGTCTTCGTGGCAAGCTCTACATGCACTTCCAGACCAATTACTGTTTCATATTGTTTTGCCATGTTGCTTACCTCCTCTGCTCATAGGTATAGGCTGCACGGATCAGTGTCTTCTCTTTGAAGCAGTCACCGATGAGCTGCATGCCGATAGGCAGTCCCTTGGAATCCGTACCGCAGGGAACGCTGATACTGGGCAGTCCCGCCAGGTTGATGGAGATTGTGTAGATGTCTCCTAAATACATCTTGATGGGATCCGCCAGGCTGCTGCCCAGCTTCGGTGCGGTAGTGGGTGCCACCGGTCCTAAGATCACATCGTATTTTGCAAATGCTTCGTCAAAAGCCTTCTTGATCAATGCTTTCACACGGAGTGCCTTCAGGTAATAAGCATCATAATAACCGGAGCTTAATACAAAGGATCCCAGCATGATACGACGCTTTACCTCGGGACCAAAGCCCTGGGAACGGCTTCTCTTGTACATGGTGTGCAGGTCCTCCGCATCCTGTGCACGGTAACCGTATTTCACACCGTCGAAACGCTCCAGGTTGGAGCTGGCCTCTGCAGCCGCGATCGTATAATAAGTGGGAATCGCATAGTCCACCAGACTTAAGTCGAACTCCTCCACTTCTGCCCCCTGTGCTTTCAATACTTCCGCTGCTGCCAGTACCGCATCCCTGACCTCGTGATCCAGTCCTTCGCCGAAATAATCTCTGGGAATACCGATCTTCATTCCTTTCACATCCGCTACCAGCGCAGAGGTAAAATCCGTATCCTCCCTTTTCATGGAAGTGGAGTCTTTGGGATCATGGGAAGTAATGGCTTCCAGCACCGTGGCACAGTCTGTCACATCCTTAGTCAGCGGTCCGATCTGATCCAGAGAGGAACCATAAGCGATCAGTCCGTAACGGGATACCGTTCCGTAGGTGGGTTTCATGCCGACGACTCCGCAATAAGATGCGGGCTGTCGAATGGAACCGCCGGTATCGGAACCCAGTGCTGCAAAGCATTCCTGCGCTGCCACTGCCGCTGCAGAGCCGCCGGAGGAACCGCCGGGCACATGCTCCGGGTTTCTGGGATTCTTTGTCACTCCGTAATAAGAAGTCTCCGTGGTGCTGCCCATGGCAAACTCATCCATATTGGTCTTGCCCAGAATCACTGCGCCTGCCTTTTCCAGATTCAGCACTGCTTCCGCACTGAAGGTCGGCACAAAATTCTCTAAGATTTTAGAAGAGCAGGTAGTCAGGGTTCCCTCGGTGCACATATTGTCTTTGATAGCAAAGGGAACCCCGGCCAGAGGCCCGGTCAGTTCGCCCGCTTCGATTTTTTTCTGTACTCCCGCTGCCTGCTGCAATGCCTTTTCCCGTTCTACGGTCACATAGCAGTGGTAGGTATCTTCGCTGGCTGCGATCTTATCCAGAACGGCCTGCGTGGCTTCCACCGACGTAGTCTTACCTTCCCGGATCGCCTTAGCCAGCTCTACTGCTGTCAGGGATAAAATATCCATATCCATTCTCCTTTTTTAATGTCTGACGGAAAACCATTACCGCCTAAATGCTGTAACCAGATGATAAAGCGGTATTCTACCCGATTTCTAATCGAAAGTCCAAGGCTTTTGACATTAGTCAAAAGTCCTTGGTACCACAAACATGTTGTCCTTCTCGCCGGGTGCATTGGCCAGGGTCTGTTCACTCTCATCCCCATTGGTCACCACATCCTCACGGAAGACATTCTGAACCGGGAATACATGAGACATAGGTTCCACTCCCGTTGTATCCAGTTCACTCAATTTGTCGATATAGTCCAGCATTCTGCCCATATCCTTTTTCGCCGCTTCCTTCTCTTCATCAGAAAGCTCGAGTTTCGCCAGAATGCCTACATATTCTATGGTCTCGTCACTGATCACGTTCGCCATACTAATTTCCATTCCTTTCCTGTTCTTTCCGCACTAATCTCTCACTTTAATGTGTACCTCACGCAGCTGCTGTTCCGTCACTTCGCTGGGAGCCCCGCACATCAGATCCTGTGCATTGCCGTTCATGGGGAAGGCGATCACCTCACGGATGTTATCCTCGTTCCGAAGCAGCATGATCATACGATCCACGCCGGGAGCCATTCCCGCATGAGGGGGTGCTCCGAACTGGAATGCCTGATACAGTGCTCCGAACTTGGTCTTTAATGTCTCTTCGTCATAACCTGCGATGGCGAAAGCTTTTTTCATGATCTCGATGTCATGGTTACGTACTGCGCCGGAGGAGAGCTCCACACCGTTGCATACGATGTCGTACTGATAAGCCAGGATCTCCAGCGGATCCATGGTGTTCAGTGCTTCCAGACCGCCCTGGGGCATAGAGAACGGATTGTGGGTGAATCCGATCTGCTTCGTCTCGGGATCCAGCTCAAACATCGGGAAATCGTTCACATAGCAGAAACGGTAAGCATTCTTCTCGATCAGATCCAGCTTCTCGCCCAGCTCAGTACGGATATGACCGGCATAGTAGTTCGCCTTATCCTCTTTGTCCGCAATAAAGAAGATGGTATCTCCGGCAGAAAGTCCTGCCATTTCTGCCAGTTCTCCCTTCATCTCTTCGGGAATAAATTTATCGATGGGTCCCTTGTAGCTCATATCCTCTGCCACTTCGAGATAACCAAGTCCACCCATACCAAGAGAAGTTGCAAAGCTTAGCAGCTTCTCATGGAAGCCTTTGGACATCTCCGCATGTACCTTGATGGCACGGACGGTTCTGCCGATAAACGGCTTAAACGTACATCTCTGGAAGAACTCCGTCACATCCATAATTCTCAAAGGATTGCGCAGATCCGGCTTGTCACAGCCGAACTCCAGCATGGCCTGTTTGTAACTGATAATAGGGAACGGTGTCTCAGTGATCCTGCTGCCTTCGGGAGCAAATTTCTCAAAGGTATCATGCAATACTTCCTCACCGACCTCGAAGACATCCTCCTGGGTCACGAAGCTCATCTCGAAGTCCAGCTGATAGAACTCTCCGGGAGATCTGTCTGCTCTGGCATCCTCATCACGGAAGCAGGGGGCAATCTGGAAATATTTATCAAAACCGGAAGCCATGAGCAGCTGCTTATATTGCTGCGGTGCCTGGGGCAGCGCATAGAATTTTCCTTTAAATTTTCTACTGGGAACAATATAGTCTCTGGCGCCCTCGGGAGAAGAAGCACACAGGATCGGGGTCTGGATCTCCAAAAATCCCATGTCCGTCATCTTCTGACGCAGATAACTGATCACCTTGGAACGAAATACAATGTTGTCCTTTACTTTTGCATTTCTAAGGTCAAGATAACGATATTTTAATCTCACATCTTCCCGGATCTCTTTAGACGTCTGGATCTCGAAAGGAAGCTGTTTATATACTCTTCCCAACACATCGATCTTGTGTGCTTCCAGTTCGATGGTGCCGGAAGGAATCTTCGGGTTGTAGGTTTCTTCGTCTCTGTGCTCCATGAGACCTGTTATGGACAGGCACATTTCCTTGGTGATGCCCTTTAAAAGCTCCGGCTTACGGATGACCACCTGTAATACACCGTACATATCCCGCAGATCGATAAAGGATACGCCGCCGTGGTCACGGATGTTCTCCACCCAGCCTGCCACCTGCAAAGTCTGTCCGATCTGCTGTTCACTGATCTCTTTCATTGTTAAATCTCTGTACATATCGCACCTCCTGTTATATAGTGTCCCGAATGTGCGCTCCCTGTACAGCTTATTTTTGAATACAAAAAGCCCCGGGACATGTTAAAACATATCCCGGGACGAATCATCTAATCCGTGGTACCACCCGAATTGACAGGCGCCTTTGCCTATCCACTCTTGTCACTTAACGCGTGCAACGTGTCATCCTAGCTGCATGTGATATTCTGCAGTTCAGATCACCTGCTCCGGAGTGTTCCCTTCGCCAGCTTCCGCAAACAGCGCTCTCAGTCGGTGACGCTGTATTCCTGTCGTTTCCCTTGGCAAGAGTCTCTTTCATAGCATTTACAAAATAGTTTTTCAACTTAGATTTATAATATTCGCACAAATCAAATCTGTCAAGCGTTTTTTATTGTAACAGTTCAGCCATGGACATATCCGAGCGCAAAAATCATGCTTGCATGATTTTTCGAACGAATATGTTCATGAGATGAGCGCCGGTTTATGAGCAAAGGTAGTCACGAAGTGACGGAAAGCGTGTCAACGCGACTTTGCGAATGGCGCGGGCTGAACGGAAGATTAGTTGCTGCAACTTTAGTTGCATGCACTCTTGAACTGATTCCAGATCTCCGCATGCAGATCCTCTGCCTCCTGGGAGATATTCTGCACGATCTCGCCCTCCGCTGCATCTTCCGGCAATACGATCATTTTCTTCATGTCGTCGGAAATATACTCTTCCGCAGCTTTGTTGGTGCAGTAGTAGCCGATATACTCATAGCATTTCGCCGCATTCTCAGGATCGTTGATATAGTCCAAAAATGCATAAGCCGCATCTGCATTGGGTGCCTGGGAAGGTATAAATCCGGCCATGATGCCGAAGCCCAGTCCCTCCTTGGGATATACCACTTCCAGATCCGGTCTCGCCTGCAGTGCCGCAGATACCTGGGAAGTATACAGGAACGCTGCTGCCACCTCGCCGCTGATCAGATAATCCTGCGTATTATTGTCATTGATCACACGGATATTGGGAGCCAGACTCAGAAGCTTCTCTCCTGCTGCCCGGATCACATCCAGATCCTCGGTGTTGAAGGATTCTCCCATGGTCTTTAAGGTGATGCCGTCGATAACACGATAGTTTGCCGTCAGTGCCACGTTATTTTCCAGTGCCGGATTCCACAGATCCTCATAGCCTGTGATCTTCACATCCGTCAGTCCCGGATCGTATACGATCAGAGGAATGCCCGCTCCGTAGGGCACGGTATATTCGTTCTTCGGGTCATAGAACTGAGACATAAATACTGGATTCAGGTTATCATAAGTACTGATCCTGGAAGTATCCAGCTTCTGAGCCAGGCCCTCCTGAATGGCCAGCTCAATGATATAGTCATCCGCAATGACCAGATCGTAATCACCGCCCTTGGTTTCTTCCAGCTTCGCCAACATATCCTCATCATAGTCAAAATTAGAATAATTGATACGGATACCGGTCTCTTTTTCAAAACCATCTAAAATCTCCTGGGGGAACATGCCGTCCCAGGTATAGAGATTCAGTTCTCCCTTATCTTCTTTACCGCCTGCTCCACAGCCGGTAAACAACGTGGCCAGCATGGTCGCTGCCAACAGCATTGCCAGCTTTTTCTTCATAATCTCCTCCTTCGATACAGTTCTCCTGCATCATCTGCTATACATTTTTATGTTGTTACTTATCCGCAATTGCATTTGCGGAATCGTTCTTTCCTCATTTTCCCCCGGCAGCTTTCTCTACAGCTGTCTGCGACTTACGTCCCAGCACATACGCCCCCGCCAGACACAACAATATCACAAACAGCATCACTGTTGCAAGTGCATTGATCTCCGGGGTCACGCCGGTCTTTAATTTCGTATAGATCTTCACCGGCAGGGTATTGACCTTCGGTCCAGTGACAAAAATACTGATCACCACATCGTCGAAGGACATGGCAAATGCAAGCAGCACTCCCGACAGGATCGCCGGAAGAATCTGTGGCAGGATCACATCCCTAAATACCTGCCACTTCGTAGCTCCCAGATCCAGCGCCGCCTCTTCCAGAGACCGGTCCATTCCCACCAGTCTCGCCCGTACCATAGTGAACACGTAGGGCACACAGAACGTGGTATGGGCGATCACCAGCGTGACCATACCAAAGGGCAGTCCCATCAGGGAAAATACGGACAAAAATACCATGCCCAGAATGATCTCCGGGATCATGATGGGGAGTGTGGACACATAGGCCACGGCATCGTCCAGTTTCCGTTTTCTGCGGCTCATCCCCAGTGCTCCCGAAGTGCCGATCAACACCGCAAAGGCACAGCTAAGTACCGCAAGGATCAGGCTGTTAATCAGTGCTTCCCCCAGATCTCTGTCCCGGAACAACTCCCGGTACCATTTCAGGGAAAAGCCCTCCCACACGGAAGTCAGCTTGGAGGCATTGAAGGAATACACCACCGTCAACAGGATCGGGATATAGGTCAGCACTGTGATCAGCGCTACATATACAAAGGGCCATTTTTTCTTTTTCATACGCTACATCATCCCTTCCAGCTGTGAGGTTCCGGTGATCTTGCGGTACAGGCGGATCATCACGGAAGTCAGTATCATCAACACCGCAGACAGTGCTGCCGCAAAAGGCTGGTTCCGCCCCTTGGTGATCTGTTCCTGAATCACACTGCCCACCAGCACGATCTTATTGCCGCCCAGGATATCCGCTATGAAAAACAGTCCCATAGACGGAATAAAGGACAGCACCACGCCGGACAAAAGTCCCGGCAGCGTCAGCCGGAAGCTGACGGTCCAGAAGGCTTTCCACGCCGAGGCTCCCAGATCTCTGGAGGCTTCCACCAGAGAGGCATCCAGCTTCTCCGCACTGGAATACACCGCCAGGATCATAAAAGGCAGTAGCGAATAAACCATTCCCACTACCACTGCCGGATAAGTGTAAAGCAGCTTTAACGGCTGCTTCGTCAGGTGCAGCCCCATCAGGATCTTATCCAGTACACCATTGCTGCGAAAGACAATAATCCAGCCGTACAGGCGGATCAGCGCACTGGTCCAGAAAGGGATCATAATGAGCAACAGCATCCTGCGCTTCCAGACAGCGTTCATTTTTGCCATGAAATAGCCGTACGGATATCCGATCAGCGCCACGAAAAAGGTGGCGGTAAATGCCAGCTTCAGAGACTGCCAGAAAGTATCCAGATACAGCGGTTCCAATATTCTTTTGTAATTGTCCAGCGTGAACGTAAAGTCCACACCCCAGACCTGTGCTCTCTGTAAAAAGCTTAACAGAAACAGATACAGGATCGGCAGTGCCACAAACAGGATCGTGAACACATACATGGGGATCAGCAAGCCGATGTCCCCAGCCTTTCTGCCGTTACTTGTTGTTTTCGTCTTTGTCATTATCTATTACCTTTACTGCGTGGGGCTCCTCCCAGCCGATCCGTACCTGCTGTCCCGGCTGCAGATCATTGTCGATTCCATAGCGGCTGGCGGTCAGAGTCTGTCCGTCCGGCAGACGGAACAAAATGCGTAACTGCCCTCCGGCAAAGCTTTTTTCCACCACCACAGCTTCCCGGGTGCAGACAGTCTCTCCGTTCATCAGAATGTTTTCCGAACGGATGGCAAACGTCTCTCCTCCCAGACGGAGGATATTGGCATTTCCCACGAAATCCGCCACATAGCTGGTCTTCGGCTGATAATACACCTCATTGGGTGTCCCCAACTGTTCCAGCACGCCTTCATGCATGACGCCGATGCGGTCGGACATGTTGATAGCCTCTTCCTGATCATGGGTGACATAGATAAAGGTGATGTTCATCTCGCGCTGCAGGCGCTTGAGTTCCAGCTGCATCTCCTTGCGCAGCTTGAGGTCGAGGGCACCCAGAGGCTCATCGAGAAGCAGGATCTCCGGCTCATTGACCAGGCTGCGGGCGATGGCCACGCGCTGCTGCTGGCCGCCGGACATCTGGCCGATGCTGCGGCGCTCGAAGCCCTTCAGGCCCACGACCTCCAGCATATCCCGCACCTTGCGGCGGATGGTCTCTTCGTCCATCTTCTTGAGGCGGAGGCCGAAGGCCACATTCTCAAAGACGTTCAGGTGGGGGAACAGCGCGTATTTCTGGAACACGGTGTTCACCGGACGCTTGTAGGGCGGTACGCCTGTGATGTCCTCTCCTTTCAGCAGCACTTTGCCGGACGTCGGTTCCAGAAAGCCCGCGATGAGGCGGAGGGTGGTGGTTTTGCCGCAGCCGGAGGGTCCCAGCAGCGTCACAAACTCTTTGTCATGGATGTCGAGGTTCAGCCCATCCAGAATGCGCTGACCATCAAATTCCACTACGATGTCTCGCAGCGAAACGATCACCGAGTTGTTCATTTCTTTCCTATATCCTCCTTGTAACTCAGATACGAAAAAAGACAGGGGTCTTTCGCCCCATCCCTCTTTCGCACTAGGGTGACTTTTCCCCGCACAACATCCATGACGACCGTAACATTGCGCAGTTATTCTGCCCTGTCTTGTCTATCTTAAACAATCTTTGTCAAAATGTCAATCACTCTGCTGATGTTTGCCGAAACTTTGACTCCGAGGGGGCTTTTCCCACCCGGGTTTTACATCAATTTTTCATATAGCGTTTCCTTATACAGCATAAAAGCACCTACAGTGCAGAACTGCGGGTGCTTTTGGGATAAATTCTCAGGTGTCGGCTTTCAGCTGCCGGGCCGTCAGGCAGAGAGCCTGCACGGTCTGGCCGTCCACGGTGTAGACAGAGCTGTCGCCCGACACCATCATATAATAGCCGTCGGTGCCGATGGCATACGTCAGGGTGACAGTGCCGTCAGCTGTCGTCACCTCTGCTGTCACCAGCGGGGCGTCAAAGCCGCAGGCGGAAAGGTCGGCGGCAGTGTCCTGCCCGGTGACATAGCTGGCCAGTGCGGCCAGCAGAGCGTCCGTCTTGTCGGTGTCCAACGCAGCATTCGGTTCATCTGTGAGCTGCCAGACGGTCTGGTAGGTGGTGCTGTCGGCCTCCGTGGGCTGGGATACGGATTGCAGCTTGATCGTCTCGCCGCTTTGGAGGGTATAGCGCACGGCCTCGATGTCCGAGACCGTGATGCCCGCCGGGCTGAACGCCCCGAACAGCCCGGCTTTGGTCTGCTCCATGCAGCGGAACCTGGCCGCGTCCACGGTATAGACAGCGTCGCCGCCCTCCCGCCGGACGTACACATCCCCGGTGACGGGGTTCTCCGCTCCCACGGTAAGGGTGGTACTCTCCCCCGCCGCCGAAACATTTACAACAAGCCGGGGCGCGTCGAAGCCGTAGTCCTCGCCGGGCTGCGCCTCGAGCTGGCGCCTGGCCTTCATGCCTGCCAGCGCGGTCCGGATGGTGTTGCAGGCCGAATCATCCAGATGGTAAGCCGGGTCCTCGGTCAGCGTCCAGCCGTCATCAGAGGGCCGGAGCGTCAGCGTATCGCCGCCATACTGGATGGAGACGCTTTCCAGCGTAGCGGTGGTCAGATCCAGCAGCGGGATGCTGCCGTCCTCGGCCTCGCTGGCGGCCTGTTCGGCCTTCTGGTTCGCGTGGGTC
>OHUD01000976.1_pt1 | contig 10637 bp, 7 predicted proteins | sample 1579021 | NCBI WGS metagenome assembly OHUD01 (sample SAMEA3879597, study PRJEB24766) | human gut metagenome | biome: human-associated habitat; feature: feces | place: USA | collected 1985/1987
TTCCCTTGACCAGCAGCTCGCCGTCCTCAATATCGACCCAGCTGTCTTTCAGGTTTACGCCGCCGGCACGCAAGCTTTTGACCTCGGTGCCTTTCAGCTCAACGCCGGTCTCCAGCGCTTCCAGAACGAAATACTCGTGGCGCGCTTCCCGGTTTGTGGCAATCGTCTTGGTTGCCGGACGCTCTTTGGTCGGTGCCATTCCGCGCGCCTCCTTTCTCTCGCTTTGGTATCGTTACGTTAGTATATCATATTTTTGTGGATTTTCAAGGTCACTTTTTGAAGAAACTGTAAATCTTTCCCGCAAAAAGTACCTTACAGCTTTTTATAGCCCGACGGTTCGTCCGCTGCACACCGCCGCTCCATCAGGTAGGTGTCCAGCCAGCGGCCGTGGCAGTCCCGGGCAATGCGCTCCCGGCGGCCCACCACGCGGAAGCCGCATTTCAGGTGCAGGCCCCGGGAGGGGGCGTTGTCCTGCAGTACCGTGGACTGCAGCGTCCAGTACCCGGCCTGTTCGGCCTCGCGGCAGAGCGCCGTGAGCAGGTGATAGCCCAGCCCCTTGCCCCGGAATTTCTCCCCGACATAGATGCTCACCTCGGCCACGCCGCGGTAGCACCAGCGGGGGTCTACCCGATGTAGGGCTGCCCAGCCGGCCACGACCCCATCGTCCAGCACCACCAGGCGGCATTCCCGGGTATGGGATGCGTCCCAGGCGGTGTAGGGCGGGCAGTTGGTCTGGAAGGTGGCGTGCTCGGTGGCAATGCCCTCCAGATATATTTTGGACACAGCAGTCCAATCCTCCGGCATCATGGGCCGGACTGTGATCTCACTCATATTCCTATCCTGACCGGAGCCGCAATGCTCCGGTTTCCCCTCATTGCGTGTGCAATATCTCTTTTCAGTATAGCAGAATCTGCCGCAAATCACAATGGAAACCTGTTCACCTCAGGCCGGGCAGAGTGTCCGGAATCTGAATACCCGGCCCCTCGGAAGCGTGGAGATTACAACGCATGGATTTTGCGGACAGATTTGTTTTGACAATACCGGCGGGTGTGATACAATAGAACAAAAACCAACCGGTGTCGCCTGTGCAGTCTCATATTATAGTCCTCTGTACGGGAAGATGCAATCAGGGCGGTGCCGGGGGAAAGGAACGGAACATGAAACAGGCAAAACGAATCGTCGCGATGGTGCTGTGTCTGCTGGCACTGCTGGCCCTTCCCGCCGGTGCCGTAATGGAAAAGGGAGAGCCCAACATCACGGCCCAGACCACCATGAAGGAAGTGCGCAACAACCCGGGCATCAAGAATTCCGGCTTCTACACCTACTCGCAGGATAAGGACTGCCCGCCGGGTCAGGCCCTGTGGGAGATGACCACTGTGGAAGGCTACACCAACGAGTATGTGGCCGAAGGCTGTGCCAAGGGGCTGAATCTGGTCATTGAGAACTACAACAATGGCGTTCAGGTCACTCACTCATTCTACACGGATGCGGAAAAGGCGGCGGACCGCACCAAAAACAACACCGGCCTGTTCTATTTTCCGGCCAAGGCTGAAAATGCCAAGTTTGCGCTGATCCTGGCTGGCAGCGGTGCCAATGAGAGCGCCGAGCTGGAGGAGGGGGCCTGCACGGCCTGGCAGCTGCATGAGCTGGGCTATGCCGCCTTTATTCTGCGGTATCGCGTCTGGACGGATGCTTCCGATGATGCTCCGCTGGAGGACATCGGCCGGGCCATGCAGTACATTGAGGAACACGCTGCGGAGTTTGGCATCCAGCCGGAGCAGTACGCCATCGTGGGATATTCCATGGGCGGCCACCTGACGGGCCTGTTCGGCACGGAATCGGTGGGGTATCAGCATTACAATGTGCCCAAGCCCGCTGCCCTGCTGCTGGGCTACCCCATCAACGATATGACCTACATCAAGCCCATCTACCATGTCATTCAGGATATCGGCGCGTACGGCCCCAAATACTATACCCGGAATCTTTCGGATGAGATCACGCCGGACTACCCCGCCACCTACCACTGGCACGGTGTGAACGACACGCTGCTGAAAGAGCTGGTCTACTGGCGGCAGGGACCGCAGCTGGAAGCTGCCCTGCAGGCCAATCACGTCAAGCATGTTTACCGGGTGTTCAACAATGCACCTCACGTCTGCGGCATCGGCACCGGAACAGATGCCGAGAACTGGCTGGTGGAAGCCACTGCTTTCTGGGAAGAGCAGTGCGCCTGAGAGAAAGGATGAAACAGGATGAAAGATCTGAACGAAGCATTTGTGCATCTGAACGTCGGTCTGCCCGATGATGTGGAGCGGCTGAAGGCCGCGGGCTATTACAAAGAAGCCGTGGCACGGATCGATGAATATCTGGCCGAGGACTGGACGGAGACCCAGAACAGCCCCCGCAGTCAGGGGTTGGAAATGCCGGAGTATGAGCAGCCCGCCAACCCTGTGCCCCACGGCGTGGACGCGCTGCGGGATGCCCTGCTGGTGCAGAAGGAGATCATGTGCCGTCTGCCGCAGGAATACTGCTGGAACGAGGCACAGGCCGTGGCCCGGATGCAGGGCCTTGTGCGGGATTTCACGGTGGAGGAGTTCCGCCAGCTGGTGCATGAGGGCCGGGTGGACTGGCGGTTTGTGGAAGGGGAGAAGCACTACCTTGACCGCTTTGCCGAGACGCTGATCGCCACCCACGCCGACCTTGCCGCCCGTCAGCTCGACCCGCCCGCCCCGGCCACGCTGGCCCGGGAGCGCCGCCGCCGCATCCATGACCAGATGGAGCGGGAAGGTCAGGCCAGTGCCCGCATCACGCTGAAGACCAGCGTGGGGATGTCGGATGAGGCCTTTGCCGCCGCTCTGGCCAAGGCAAAGGCAGAGGGCCGGGAGAGTGTACACGTCCGCGCCTGGCTGCCCATCCCGGCGGAATGCCTGGCCCAGAGCGAGATCGAGCTGCAGAGCTTTACCGAGCAGCCGGCCCGCATCGCCGATGCAAACGCCCCCCAGCGCACCATCTGCTGGGAGGCTGACCTGACCGAAAACCGCCGCTTCGGGGTGCAGTACCGTTACAAGACAACGGCAGTCTATGCTGACCCGCTGGACTTTGTGCCTGCACCGGAACAGCCGACCTTTGATACCGAGGAGCAGGCCCCGCATATCGTGTTCACGCCCTATCTGCGGGCGCTGGCCGCGCAGCTGACCGAAGGGATCACCGACCCGGCGGAAAAGGCAAAGCGCATCTATGATTACGTTACCCTGAACGTGCGGTATCACTATCAGCCCGCCTACTTTGTGCAGGACTGCCTGCCCGACCGCTGCGCACGGAACCGGCGCGGTGACTGCGGCATTATGGCCCTGACCTTCATCACCCTCTGCCGTCTGGTGGGTATTCCGGCCCGCTGGCAGAGCGGCCTGTCGGTGTCGCCCACCGGCGTGGGCTGCCACGACTGGGCCATGTTCTACATTGCCCCCAAGGGCTGGATGTATGCCGACTGCTCGTTTGGTGCCTCCATGGCACGGCAGGGCGAGGAAGAGCTGCGTCGCCACTACTTCGGCAGCCTGGACACCGGGCGCATGGTGGCAAACCGCGCCTTTGAGGCACCCTTTGACCCGCCGATGTACGGGTTCCGCTCCGACCCCTATGATAACCAGTCGGGCGAGTGCGAGGTGGATGGCGTGGGCCTTTATGGCGATGCGCTGGATACCCGGAAAGAATTGGTCGATTTCGAGGACTTATAATCAATGGAATTTTTAGCTGGATTGTACACCCTGCTGCTGGTCACCATCTGCCTGCTGCTGGCAATGGTGCTCTGGAAACTGAACAAGCCCCGGAACGGGGGAGACTACGAGGAGCTCAAGCGCTGGATGCAGCAGCAGCTCGATGCGCAGGCAAAAGACTTTGCGGCCAGACAGGCGGCAATGGCGGAGCAGAACTATACCGCCATCCGCAGTGTCAGTGAGACGCTGCAGACCTCGGTGCAGAGCATGAGCACTACACTGGCACAGGGCCAGAGCGGCCAGCAGCAGATCCTGACCCAGCGGCTCCAGAGTCTGGAGGCCGCCAACACCCAGAAGCTGGAAGAGCTGCGCAAGACCCTTGCGGAAAACATGACCGCCCTGCAGGCCGAGAACGCCAAAAAGCTGGATGAGATCCGCCACACTGTGGACGAGCAACTGCAGGATGCCCTGCAGAAGCGGGTGACCGAGAGCTTCAAGGCTGTGAACGACCAGCTGGAACAGGTGTACAAGGGGCTGGGCGAGATGCAGAACCTTGCCGCCGATGTGGGCGGGCTGAAGCAGGTGCTCTCGGGCGTCAAGACCCGCGGCATTCTGGGTGAGATCCAGCTGGGGGCCATTCTGGAAGAGATCCTGGCCCCGGAGCAGTACGAGACCAATGTGGCCACCATCCCGGGCAGCACCCAGCGGGTGGAATACGCCATCAAGATGCCGGGCGCGGACGGCGGCACGGTCTGGCTGCCCATCGACTCCAAGTTCCCCGGCGATACCTACGCGCACTTGCAGGATGCCCAGGCCTCCGGCGATGCGCAGGCGGTGGAGAATGCCCGCCATGCGCTGGAACTGGTGCTGCGGAGCGAGGCAAAGGATATCCGGGAAAAGTATGTGGAACCGCCCTACACCACGACCTTTGGCATCCTCTTCCTGCCTTTTGAGGGGCTGTACGCCGAGGTGGTGAACGCCGGTCTGCTGGAGGTGCTGCAGCGGGATTATCAGGTGAACATTGCAGGCCCCAGCACCATGGCAGCTCTGCTCAACAGCCTGCAGATGGGCTTCAAGACCCTTGCCATCCAGAAGCGCTCCGGCGAGGTCTGGCAGCTGCTGGGTGCCGTTAAGACGGAGTTCGACAAGTTCGGGCAGGGGCTTTCCAAGATGCAGCAGCGCCTGCGCCAGACCGATGAAGAGCTGGATAACCTCATCGGGGTGCGCAGCCGCGCCATCAGCCGCAAGCTGCGTGCGGTGCAGACGCTGGACGAAAACACCGCCGCCACCCTGCTGGAACTGGACACCGATCCGGGCAGACCGGTAACGGCACGTCTGCCGGAGAGCGGGGAAGAGCTTTGATGCGCAGAAGCTCCCCGCATTATCCCTTGCGAAATTTCTGACGATGTGCTACAATAGGAATTGTTATCAGAAATATTTGCCAATTCACGGCACAAGATAAACCCAAAAGGAGTCTGAACGGTATGAGCATGAAAAAAATCAGCGAAGCCATCCTTGGTGTGGGCGTGGACGATACCACCATCGACCTGTTCGAGAGCCAGTATCCGGTGCCCACCGGGGTCAGCTATAATTCTTATGTTATTCTGGACGAAAAGACCACCATTCTGGACACGGTGGACGCCCGCGCCACCGAGCCTTGGCTGGAAAATCTTGCCGAAGCACTGGGCGGCTGCAAGCCCGCCTATCTGGTTGTCTCCCACATGGAGCCGGACCACGGTGCCAACGTGGCAAAGCTGGCAGCCCTTTACCCTGAGATGCAGGTAGTGGGCAACGCCAAGACCTTCCAGTATATGGAGCAGTTCTTTGGTGCAGATGCCATTGCCCCGGAGCGCCGCGTGGTGGTAAAGGACGGCGAGAGCCTGAGCCTTGGCACCCACACCCTTACCTTTGTGTTTGCCCCCATGGTGCACTGGCCGGAGGTCATGGTCAGCTACGAGAGCAGTGAGAAGGTGCTGTTCTCTGCCGATGGCTTTGGCCGCTTTGGCGCGGTGGCAAAGTTTGACGAAAATGCCGATTGGGCCAGCGAAGCCCGCCGCTACTACCTGAACATTGTGGGCAAGTACGGCCCGCAGGTGCAGGCGCTGCTCAAAAAGGCTGCGGCACTGGACATCAAGACCATCTGCCCGCTGCACGGCCCGGTGCTTACCGGTGATCTGGGCAAGTACCTGAACTACTATGATCTCTGGTCCAGCTACAAGGCCGAGGAGCCGGAAAAGGTTTTGGTAGCCAGCGCCTCCATCCATGGCCACACCCGCGCTGCCGCCCACACCATGGCTGAAAAGCTGCGCGCACAGGGCGCAAAGGTGGTGGAGATGGACTTGACCCGTACCGATGTTTCCTACGCCGTTACCGAAGCCTTCCGCTGCGGCAAGATCGTGCTGGCCTGCGCCACCTATGATGGTTTCCTCTTCCCGCCGATGGAAAACCTGCTGACCCACCTCAAGACCAAGAACTTCCAGAACCGCACCGTTGGCCTGATGGAAAACGGCACTTGGGCACCCATGGCTGCAAAGCTTATGCGTGCCGAGCTGGAGAGCATGAAGAACATTACCCTCTGCGAGAACGTGGTCACCATCCGTTCTGCTGCCAACGCCGCCGCCGAAGCACAGATGGACGCCCTTGCCGCCGAACTCGTGGCAAAGTAACACGATATAAAATCAGTTGAACGCAAACACTCCCGGACTTTCTGCAAAAGCCCGGGAGTGTTTTTTGTTCCTTTGTTTGTTTGATTATCTGCTAGATTATGAGCGAAAAACACGAATTTTTACGTCGTTTTTTGAAATGTCAACAAACAAAAAAGCGGTGAAACAAACGAATTCTGAACGTTTCACCGCTATATTCTGGAGCAGGATACGGGACTCGAACCCGCCGCCTACTGCTTGGGAAGCAGTCGCTCTACCGGATGAGCTAACCCTGCAAGTGCTCCACTATTGTAACAAAGCAGGGCAGGAATGTCAAGGCTTTTCCGCACGAAATTTGCGGTCAGCTCATTTTGGCCCATGTCAGATCCAGCACCGGGAAAAACGGGTCGAATACCAAGTCCCGCACGCCGTTCGCCAGCAACAGACGCTTTTGCTGCGCCATCAGGGGCACCACGGTGCAGCTTTCCAGCAGCTGCTGCTCACACTGCGCCAGCAGGGCACAGCGGGCTTTGCCGGTCTGCTGGGCGCTCAGTGCCAGCCGGTCGGCATAAACGGTATCGGCATAGCCGGTCAGACTGCCGCCTGCGGTGGTGAACTGCTGCAGCATCTGGTACACGCTGCCGCCCTCGGCACGGATGGGCGCAAGGGCAATGGTGTATTTCCCGGCGGCAATGCGGGCGTCAAACTCGTCCTGCTCTACCTCTTCCACCGAGAAGAACAGGGAGCACTCCTTCTGCCATGCGCTGTTGATCTGGTCGGCCAGCTCGCTCAGTCCGGCGTTCTTGGGCAGCAGCAGGGTCACGCCGGAAAAATCCGAGGTAGCCATGCCCTGCCGGGCAGCCAGATACAGGGCCTTCGGCTCCGGGATAGCGGGCAGGGGATCGCCGGCAGTTTCGCGGTAGTCCAGCCCATCCACGGTCAGTCCCTCCGGCACAAGCCCCTTTGCGGCTGTGTATAGGCCGCTGGAGGGCACATCGGCGTTTTCCCGGGCAATACCGGCCAGCGCCTGCCGCAGCTGCTGGTTCTGGAATACTGAGCCCTCTGCCGCGTTGAACAGCAGCGCCCATGTGGTGTCGGAGTAGGACACGCTCTGCAGCGAGGTGGGGGTACCGCTGTCGTCGAGGGCGGCGGTGCATTTTTCGTTGTTGATGAGCTCTTCGGCAGACTGGCCGGAGCTCGTGGTGTTCTCCACGAGGCGCAGGCTGTCGATTTGGCTCCCCGAAGCCGCCCGGCGGAGGAAAAGGCCGCTGGACGTCCAGTTATAAAGGTAAAAGTGTCCGCTGGAAAGGGTGGAGGCGCTGGTCAGACCGTAGGTGCCTCGGGTGCTGTCAAAAAACGCTTCGTCGCAGGGCATCGCGCCGGGCAGCGTCAGCTTGGAGAGGAACGTCTCGTCGGGCGAGGAGAGTCGGAACACCAGTTTCAGCGGTTCCGCAGCGGTGACGCCCAGCGCGCTGGCGGGCTTCTGACCGGCCAGAACGGCGGCGCTGTTCTCGAGGGCAGAGAACTCCACGGCGTAGGGGGAGTTGGTGCCGGGGAGGAACATCCGCTGGAACGCGAAGACGAAGTCCTCGGCGGTGATGGCGTAGTCGGAGGGATCTCCCTTCGAGGCTGTATAGGTCAGGCCGTCCTTCAAATAGAATGTATAGGTGAGCCGGTCGGCAGATACCTCCCACCGCTCACACAATTCCGGCGCGAGGCTGCCGTCCGGTGTGCGGCGGACGAGGCCGCTGTAGAGGTTCTCGCAGGCGATGATGTCCGAGGCGCTGGACGCCACCTGCGGGTCGAGGTTCGCGGGGATGGAGTCCACGAACCAGGTAAAGCTGTTGGAGCCGGAGCCGCAGGCGGTCAGGCTCAGAACAAAAAACGCAGCCAGCAGGGCCGCGACAAAGCGAAGCTGTTTCAAGAAATGCATCCTTTCGGGTCGGTGCGGCCCTGTTTGTCTCAGAAAGTGATAAGAAATACGAAAACTGCACCCGGACAGGCGCAGGAAAATTCTGGTGTCGAGCCGGCGCAATGCTGTTGATGCTGCGCCAAAAATTGAAATCGCTATAAGTGTAACAGAAACAGGCAGAAAAGACAATCGACATTTTGTTGATTTGAGTGGACATTTTGAGCCACGGTTTGTGTTTTTCCGTTGCCAATCGGAAACAAATGGTCTATAATGGGGGACGGCAATGCATTTTCTCCTGCGGCTGTGTGCGGCGGGGGTGCTATGGTAATATACATTTATAGAGGAGGTCCTTTTTTATGCAGAAGGAACAGCAGGAGCTTGCAAACCTCATCAAGGGCAAAAAGGTTGCCTTTATCGGCGCGGGCGTCAGCCATAAGACGCTCATCAAGGAGTTCGTGGAGCTGGGTGCACACGTCACCCTCTGCGACCAGAAAAAGAGCGTGGAAGATTTCGGCGACTACGCCGCCACCATCAAGGAACTGGGCATCGATCTGAGCCTCGGCGAGAATTACCTCGACGGTTTCAAGGGGCAGGACATCATCATGCGCACCCCGGGCTTCGTGGGCTATTTCGAGAAGCCTTTGCAGGATGCCATGGCCGCCGGCACCATGGTCACCAGCGAGGTGGAGCTGTTCTTCCAGTTCTGCCCCTGCGAGATCGTGGCCGTGACCGGCTCGGACGGCAAGACCACCACCACCACCCTCATCTCCAAGTTCTACGAGGCCGCAGGCCGCAAGGTGCATCTGGGCGGCAACATCGGCGCGGCCCTGCTGCCCATGCTGCCCGAGGTCCGGCCGGAGGATGTGGCTGTGGTGGAGCTGTCCAGCTTCCAGCTCATCAGTATGCACCAGAGCCCGAAGATCGCGGTGGTGACCAACGTCACCCCCAACCACCTCGATCACCATAAGGATATGCAGGAGTACATCGACGCAAAACGCAACATCCTGCTCTACCAGAACCCGCCCTGCCGTGCCGTGCTGGGCTACGAGAACGAGATCAGCCGCTCCATGCAGAAGGACTGCAAGGGCAGGCAGGTCTGGTTCACCCGTCTGCACGATACCGACAACGGTGCCTTCCTGCGCAAAGAGGACAACATGCTCTGCATGGCCGAGGACGGCGTGGTAACGCCCTTCCTGGCCCAGAAGGACATCAAGCTGCGGGGCCTGCACAATATCGAGAATCTGCTGGCCGCTGCCGCCGCAGTCTGGGGCGAGGTTCCCGTGGAGGCCATCCAGAAGGTGGGCAGCACCTTTACCGGCGTGGAGCACCGCATTGAGCCGGTGCGCACGCTGGACGGCGTGCTCTACTACAACGATTCCATCGGCACCAGCCCCACCCGCACCATTGCGGGCCTGCGCAGCTTTGACCAGAAGGTCATCCTCATTGCGGGCGGCTACGATAAGCACATCCCCTATGAGCCGCTGGCCCCCGAGATCGTGGCTCACGTCAAGGATCTGGTGCTGATGGGTGCCACCGGCCCCCGCATTGAAAAGGCCCTGCGGGAGGACCCCGGCTTCAACGAGGCCGCACTGCCCATTCAACACGCGGACAATATGCAGCACGCTGTGGAGCTGGCCCGTGCCGCCGCAAAGCCCGGCGATATCATCATCCTGTCTCCCGCCAGCGCCTCCTTCGACCTCTACCCCAACTTTGAGGTGCGCGGCCGCGAGTTCAAGAACATCGTCAACGCACTGAAATGATCACGCAGGTCAGAACGCTTCGCCAGAGGCAGCGGTTCCGCAGTGCCTGCCGCGGAAAGCTCTGCCTTGGGGTCACGATGCCGCAGGCGCTGGCGCTCTTCGGCAAAAGCCAGCCGGGCCGGTTCTTCGCCGGGCCAACGCTGGCGCTGGATGTGGGCGGCAGCACCGCCTGGCTGGCGGGCCACGCCAACCCGGACGAACTGGCCAGCTTCCTGCATTTCTGCGGCTGTAAGGCGGTCGTCCTGGATGAAGCCGAGTGCCCGCCGCCCACCGGCTGGGCCCGTGCAAAGTCCCATTTTGTCTTTGGCCTGGCGCCGGGAAAGCAACTGCCGGAACCCGCTGTGGAAGAAACGCTCTGGGCCTCCCTGCATTTTGACCCGGAGCCCCCGGCGGGCCCCGTTGCACAGATGCTGTTTTCGGACCGCCCCACGCGGCGGGATGATTTTTACTCTGAGCTCTGCTCAAAGCGCGCCCGCGGCAGGGCTGTGGTCTGGGCTCTGGAGCAGGGAGGGGAGCTTGCCTGCACCGTGGGTGCTTATGCCATTGGAACAGAGCAGGCTTACATGGCCTGCGGCGAGACTGCGGAGCCCCTGCGGGGGCGCGGCATCGGCGG
>OHUD01000980.1_pt1 | contig 10609 bp, 10 predicted proteins | sample 1579021 | NCBI WGS metagenome assembly OHUD01 (sample SAMEA3879597, study PRJEB24766) | human gut metagenome | biome: human-associated habitat; feature: feces | place: USA | collected 1985/1987
CTGGACGCTCTGCGCCTGATGCGCCGGGGCGTCGCCGCCGGGGCTGCGCTGGACATGGGCATCACCAACAAAGCCTTCGACTCCTACGAACAGGGCCTCATCCGGGACGCCATTGCCGCCCGCATCCCGGCCCAGCTCACCGCCGCAAAGCTCTTCGATTAAAAAAAAGGGGCGTTTTTATGGAAGCGCAGAGCTACACCGCCGAAGAGCGGCGTGCCGCCAATCAGGTGTGGGCGGCGGCGGGAGCCTACGGCTTTGAGCCGCTTTTCCTGGCCCGCAACACCGACGGCACGATCGATTTTTATATGAACTGTGTCGTGGGGCTGGTGCACAAATACTATGGCGACGACCTGCTCCGCGACCTTTTTGCCACATGGGACGGCGATCTCCGGGAGAGCCAGCTGGACGATCTGACATGGCTCTACCTCGAAAGTGCGGTCTATCTGCTGGAGCTGCCCCGCCGCCCGGTCCTTTCCGAGCTGCGCCGGGCCCACGCGGACTATTTCTTCGGCATCCAGTACAAGCTTTCGCGGCAGGAGTGGATGGCAAAAAATCAGCTGGTCTACACCATGCAGGCTGACCGCTGGCGCACCGTACAGGGCAGGCATCCGCCTGTGATGACCCCCTACGAGAGCCGGCTGGCGGAGGCACTTTCTCCCTCCCAACCGCCCCAGCCCGGCCAGCTCAAGGGTGAGCTGCTGGGCCTGTTTGCAAGGTTTGCCCTGTTTGACGGCAGGATCCGGCACAAAGTGGGGCTTCATCTGCATCTGGAGGGGCTGCTGGCCTCTCTTGCCACCAAAACGCTGCCCACCCAGATGATCAAGACCGACCGGCTGACCGTGGAGCACTCCGGTTCTGTGGAGGCAGGCGGCTCCGGCCCCACGGCAGACAAGCGGCTGGCCCACATCACCCTGCGGCAGAATGCCGCCGAGGACCGCGCCTACATTGAAAGCTGCTTTGGCCGTTCCCTCTATCCGCCCGAGCGTCTGCGCAAGGCCGAGCAGGCGCTCTGCACCGGGGCGCACCTCGGGTGCCGCCTCTGGTTTGCCTCCGGCGTGCCCAGCCCGGAACAGGCCCCCACACCGGAGGCAAAGCACCTGGCCGAGCAGGCTCAGCTGCAGGCCGACCGCAACCGCGCCTACTACGCCAAAAACCGGGCGCTTCACCGCAGCGTGGTGCTCCGGCTCACCGAGCAGATCCGCAACTGCATTCTGGTCCACCAGCAGCCCAATGCCCGGATCGCCCGCAGCGGCGCTCTGGACCCGGAGCGGGTCTGGCGCGCTCCCCTTCTGAACGACAGCCGGGTGTTCCGCTGTGCCGAAGAGGAGAATCAGCCCTCCTTCACCGTGGACCTGCTGCTGGACGCGTCGGCTTCCCGGCTCCACTGTCAGGAGGTCATTGCGGCGCAGGGCACGATCCTGGCCCAGAGCCTTGCCGCCTGCGGCATCCCGGTGCGGGTCAGCAGCTTCTGCAGCCTGCGGGGCTATACGGTTCTGCGGGTGCTCAAGGGCTTTGCGGACAAAAGCCTGCAGGGGATCGACCAGTATTTTGCATCGGGCTGGAACCGCGACGGCCTTGCCCTGCGGGCGGCAGGCGATCTGGTCAGCTTTGACCCCGGCCCCGCACCCCGGCATCTGCTCATCCTGCTGACGGATGCTTCCCCCAACGACAGCCGCCGCGTACCACCCAGCCCGGAACAACCGCTGGGTTGTGATTACGGCGGCTCCTACGGCGTGGACGATGCCGCCGCCGAGGTGCGCACCCTGCGGCGCAAGGGTCTGCGTGTCTCTGCCGTGTTCATGGGCGAGGACAGCTCCAGCCACGATGCAGAACGCATCTACGGCAAAAATCTCGCCCGCATCCGGGGCATGGATCAGCTGGCACGCGCCGCTGGGCGGCTCATCCAGAATGAGATCCGGGAGTTGGGCGATTGAATCCTGCCACCACAAAAGGCTTCTCCGACGGGAGAAGCCTTTTTCATTTACAACCAATCCGTTTGTTCGCATCCCCGATTTTCCAAAATATTTCGGTTTTTGTCAAACTTATAGTTGTATTTTGTTGTCGTATATGTTATAATGCAGGCAGAGAACAACCGATGGATGGTTTCCGACACATCATCCAAAACCAGAGAGGAGACCCGCTATGGATGCCAGCCGCTATTTTGAAGAGATGCACCGTGCCATGTCCGCACAGAAAAACAATTCTTCCCTGCTCCTGACCGTCAAGGTACAGGACCTGGGCGGCGCTGATGCCTATCTGGAGCTGCGGCAGTCTCCCAATGGCCGCGCCCGGGTGTTTTACTCCACCATGGGCCGCCGCAACCTGAACTTCCAGCTGTTCCGCAAGGGCTGGCAGCTCTGCCACAACGCATCCGGCGAGATGACAGGGCAATTCCCCACCCGGGCCGAAAACCTGTTGGACAGTGCGGACTTTTCCGCCTGCATCCGGGATGACACCCTGGACGCGGGCCGTACTGAGATCATTCTGCGGGAGCTGCGCCGCGCGGCAGGCACCTCCCGCTCCTGCCTGCCTCAATCTGCCCGGGAAGGTGCCATGATCACCGTGGAGAGCTTTGTGGGCCGGGGCGGCGAGTGGAACTACTGGTCCACCCGTGCCGCCGACTGCCTGTCCATTGCGGCCATTCTCTGCTGGCTGGGCGATTTTCTGGCCGGAACGGAGCGCCGCACCCTGCAATCCAGCCCTGAGGCCATGGCACTGGCCACCCGATGGCAGGCCGAACTCGCCTCCCCCTTTGCACAACCGGCTGACTGCGTCCAGCGTCCTGCCCGCACGGTTTCGCCTTCCGCGCCCCGCCGTGCCGCGCAGCAGGTGCAGAATCCCCGCTGGCAGAGCATCCTTGCCGTGCTTGCAACCGTATGAAAACAACAGGCGGTGCCGGAGATTTCCGGCACCGCCTGTTGTTCTCTGTTTTACTGTGCGGATGCGGCATCCACCACATGGCCCACCAGCACAGAGGTGGTCACTGTGCCCACACCGCCGGGCACCGGGGTAACAGCCTCCACGATGGGTTCTGCCTCATCAAAGCGGACATCGCCGCAGAGCTTGCCCTCTTCATTGACGTGGATGCCCACATCCACCACGACCTGACCTTCCCGCAGGCAATCGGCCCCGATGGCTCCCCGCCTGCCCATGGCGACCACCAGCACATCGGCCTCCCGGCAGAGGGCGGGCAGGTCCCGGGTGCGGGAATTGCAGAGGGTCACAGTGGCGTTCTCCCGGTCCAGCATCATGGCGGCGGGCTTGCCCACCACCAGGCTGCGGCCCACGACCACGGCCCGTTTGCCGGACAGCGGCACGTTGTAGTATTTCAGGATCTCAAGGCAGGCCTGCGCCGTGCAGGGCGGATAGCCGATGGGCATGTTGGTAAACACACCAGCCATCGAACCGTCCGTGATGCCGTCCACGTCCTTTTCCGGGGCAAGCGCCTCCTGGACCCTGCGGTCATCGAACCGCTTTGGCAGGGGCCGGAAGATCAGGCACCCGTGAACCGATGCATCCCCATTGATCTGCTGGATCACGTCCAACAGTTCCTCCTGCGTAACATCTTCCGCCAGATGGAACTGCCGCACCTCCACGCCAACCTTACCGCACCGGGTGACGATCCCCTTTTCATAAGAAATGTCATCCTCCCGCGCGCCGACCCGCACCACAGCCAGTGTGGGCACGATGCCCTTTTCCTTCAGCGCGGCACAGCGCGCGGCGTTTGCTTCGTTCATGGTGGCCACCACGGGCGCACCCTTCAAGATCTGAGCCATTTTCTTCTCCCCTCACTCATTTGATACAGTCTGATAGACCCTGTCAGCCTGCGGCACAAACTCGGCCAGCAGCTGTTCCGCTCTGGCCTCCAGCGCATCCGCATGGGCCTTGTCTGCCATCAGGCGGGTGTTGACCTTCACGTTCAGCCCCGCCGCCTGCATGGCTGCCTTGCAGAACAGCGCCGCGCATCCGGCATCGGAACGGGCCAGCACGCTGCCCTTTTCGGCGTACTCTGCGGCCAGTGCGATGCCCTCACCGCAGGCAGTCATCACCTCCAGCGGCACGGCGCAGGCTCTGTCCAGTGCCTTTTCCAGCACCGCGGCCTTGTGGGCCTGCTGTTCCGGGGTCTCTTTCGGCAGCTTGTAGGCCGCCGCAACAGGCAGAAAGGCCTCCGCGTCGGCCTGCACCAGCGCTTCCAGCCGCTTGCGCAGGGCCTCGGCCCGGACATTCAGGGCAATGATGTCCGCTTCCACGGCAGCATATTTCTTTTTGCCCACGGTCAGGCTGCCCACCATGCTGCCCAGCGCCACACCGGCCGCGCCCACCAGCGCCGAAGCGCCGCCGCCGCCCGGAGCCGCTGCCTTGCTGGCCAGCTCCTCCAGAAAACCTTCACAGCTCAAATTCATCAGTTCCACGATATACTTTCCTCTCTGTTACAAATCCATCCAGCCGCCAGTCCTGTTCATCTGCAGCCGCTTCCGGCACCCGCTGGGCCTCAAAGGCCACGCCCAGCGCCACGGCGTTCCGGCATCCGGGCAGGTAGCGGTCATAGTAGCCTTTGCCCATGCCTACCCTGCGGCAGGCCGCATCAAAGGCAGTGCAGGGCACCAGCACCAGATCAAGCGCCTCCGGCCGGATGAGCGCCGCCCGCTCCAGAACCGGCGTACGGATGCCGTAAGCCCCCACCTCCCAGCCATCCGGCCCCGGCACGGCGGCGGTCAGGGTAAAGTTTTCCCCACAGACCGGATAGGCCACCGTTTTGCCCAGCCGGGCCGCCTGCTCTGCCAGCACAGCAAGATCCACCTCCCCGCCAAAAGCGGCGTAGAGCAGCAGATTCTCTGCCTTTTGGAAGCAGGGCACGGCCAGAATGCGGGCACAGATGGCTGCATTGGCCGCCGCTCTTTCTGCCTGCGGCAGACCCCTGCGGGCCATGATGCCCGCCCGGCGCTGCGCTGCTTTCCGGTCCCGGATCTCCATTGACACTTCTCTCCCCTGAAATTTCATACCCACTCAATATATCTGAAATGCGGAAGAATTGCAAGAGCATGGCTGGAAAATAACCGCAAAATAGGCTATAATGATGCAGAACAAACCAAAAAGGAGAACGATTATGCTCATTTATCTGCTGCGTCACGGCCAAACGGAGTACAACGCGCAAAAACGATATCAGGGCCAGCGAGACATCCCCCTTTCCGCCGCGGGCATCGCCCAGCTGCGGCGGGCAGATTTTTCACCGGAGGTGGTCTATGTCACCCCGCTGCAGCGCACCGCCCAGACGGCGCGGGTGTTCTTTCCCGGGGCAAAGCTCATTCCGGTGGACGGGCTGAAGGAGATGAACTTCGGCCGGTTCGAGGGCCAGACCTTCGTACAGGTGGAGCAGGACCCGGAATATCTGGCATGGGTGCAGGAAAACGAGCACGCCGCCCACCCGGATGGGGAGCGCAGGAGCGATTTCTGCAACAGGGTGTGCAAAACGCTGGCTGACCTCATTGACAAGGCCCTTGCCGAAGGGCAGGAGCGGTTGGTCATCGTGGCCCACGGCGGCACCCAGATGGCCGCACTGGAGCGGTTTGGCGTGCCCCGCCGCAGCTTTCACGACTGGTGCGGCCCCAACGCGGGCGGCTATGTGTTGGATGCCCGGGACTGGCCGGAGCAGCACATCCTGCACCTGGTGGAGACCGTGCAGTACACCAAGGAGAACGGATGATGGAACAGGGCCTGCTGCATCTTTACTGGGGCGACGGCAAGGGGAAGACCACCGCCGCCATGGGCCTTGCCCTCCGCGCACTGGGCAGCGGCAAACGGGTAGTCATCGTGCAGTTCCTCAAGGGCGGGCAGAGCGGCGAGATCCCTCTGCTGGCCCAGCTGGGGGCAAAAATTTTCCGGGGCAAGGGCGGGCAGAAGTTCGTGTTCCAGATGAACGAAGCGGAAAAGGCCGCTGCCCGGGCCGTGCAGAACGAAAACCTGACCGCCGCACTGGCCGAGCCTGCCGACCTGCTTATTTTAGATGAGGCCGGTTCGGCCTGGGAGCTGGACATGGTGGACAAAGACCTGCTCCGGCGGGCCGTTCTGGAGCGCCCCGCCGCGCAGGAATGCGTGCTGACCGCCCACAAGGCCCCGCAGTGGATGCTGGATGCCGCCGATTACTCCACCGAAATGAAATGCCGCCGCCACCCCTACCAGAAGGGCATCAAGGCGCGCAAAGGCATCGAATACTAAAAAAGCCCGGAGAACCGCAGCTTTCAGCGGCCCTCCGGGCGTTTTTGTGTTTACTGTTTTGCAATGATATCGTGGTTGGCCGCCAGCAGGCCAAGGGCCAGCGCAGCGCTCAGGATGTCGGCCACAGCCTGAGCCATCAGCACGCCCTGATACTGGAACAGATGTACGCAGACCACCAGTGCCAACAGAAACACCACGCCCTGACGGCTGATGGAGAGCAGGAAGGACGGTACGATTTTACCAGTTGCCTGGAACAGCACCGTGAGCAGGAGCGCCACGCCGCCAAAGGCTGCGGTGTAGACCTGCCAGCGGAGCATCTGCGCACCAGTGGCGATCATCCCGGCATCCTGCACGAAGAGCCCCATCAGCGCCCCGGAATTCAGGCAGAGGATGAGGGACAGCACCACGGCGATGGAGACGAGGAAGGTCAGACAGAAGCGGATGAGCTTGCGCATCACGTCCCGCTTTTTTGCGCCGTACAGGTAACCGAACAGTGGGATGCCGCCGAACGAGAAGCCAACCAGCACCAGCTGGGCGATCATGCTCACCTTGCTGGCAATGCCCATGGCGGCAATTTTATCGTTGCCGTAGGGCAAGAGGAACTGGTTCATCACAATGACAGTCAGGCTCTGCATCAGGTTGCTCAGCGCGGCAGTAACACCCACGCCCAAAATCTGCTGCAGCTCCCTGCCCGTGACGTGGCACTGGGACAGCTTGACAGACAGGCAGCGGCTCTTTTTGTGGAGCAGCCACAGGAAGTACAGGTCGCTGCACAGGTAGCCCACAATGGTGGCAATGGCCGCACCCCTTGCGCCCCAGCCCACTGTGGTGATGAGGATGGGATCGAGGATGATGTTGATGACCGTGCCGCCGATGCTGCCGATCATGGACTGGGTGGCCATGCCCTCGCAGCGGACGAGGTTGGAATGGATAAAGTTCAGCACCGTGGCAGGGGCACCAATGGCCAGCACGGTGTAATAGGCCTGTGCGTGCGGCATCGTCTCAGCAGTCGCACCCAGAATGCCCAGCAGCGGGACGCGGAACAGCATCATCAGGGCTGCCAACACCACGCCCGTGGTCAGGGCCACATAGAAGCAGAACGAGCTGACCCGGCCGGTGCCCTCACGGTCGTCCTGTCCCAGCAGGCGGGAAATGAGTGAGCTGCCGCCCTGGCCGTAGATGTTGCCGAAGGCCATGAGGGCTGTGAACACCGGCGCACAGAGCGAAACACCCGCAATCAGCGCCGTATCGTTGGACTGCGCAATGAAAAAGGTATCGGCAAGGTTATACACCACGCTCACCATCAGGCCGAACACCGAGGGCAGCGCCATCTTGAAATAGGTGCGGTACAGATGATCGAGATCAAAAATAGAATCCATTGGTTTTTCCTCCACTTTCGTCCCTATTATAAAGGTTTTGCTTGCATTTGTTTGTGACACATGGCACAATGAAATAAAAGAAATGAGGTGAACTCATGCAGGAAATTCGTGACCCAGCCTGTCTGGAAACGCTGGCCCGGAAGCTGGAACTTTCCTCCCGGACCAGAACAGCAAAACGCCCGCGCAGGAGCTTTCCTGTGCGGGCGCTGCATTTCCTTTTGTGTTTTACCGCACCAACAGCAGCAGCCAGGCGGATGCCACAGCCTGCAGAATGAGCCAGCGGGCCACGACCTGCTCATCGCTCCAGCCCAGACGCTTGCGCACATGGTCGTGCAGCGGGGTCAGGGTGTTCTTGAGGATGGAGATGTGCAAAAACCGCTTGAAGCTGATCTTCAGGATGCCCAGGCTGCCGTCCACGATGAACACCAGCGCGGCCAGCAGGAAGGCGAAGGGATGGCTGCTCTTGAGGGCCAGGACGGCCAGGAAGAAGCCCATGGCGCGGCTGCCCGCGTCACCCATCAGCAGGGTGGAAGGCTTGGCGTTCTGCCACAGGTAAGCCAGCAGGGCACCAATGAACACGATGCCTGCGGTGGCGTAATCCCCCAGTTCCTCCCAGTAGGCCAGCAGGAAGGTGCCGATGCTGACCACGGCAAGGCTGGCGGAAAGGCCGTCCACGCCATCGGTGCAGTTGACCACGTTGATGCTGGCCCAGATCAGGACGATGATCAGGATGAGGTAGACGGCATAGGGCAGGCTGAAGCTCCAGCTCAGGAAGTTGACCTCCGTGCCGTTGAAGTTCAGGTAGGTCACGCCCGCCACAACGGCGATGACCAGATCGATCAGGCCCTTTTTGTACTCGTTCCAGGCGGTCTCGGCGGCATCGTCAAAATAGCCGGAGAGCATGGACGCAATGAGCAGGACGGTGTAGATGACATACTCTGCTTTAAAGGGCACCACGGCCAGCGTGACCAGTGCGATGCAGAGCACAAAAATGAGGCCGGAACCCCGGGCCTTGCCCTTGGAGAGTTCGCCGTTCACGGCAAACGCGCGGCCATGGTCGTGGGGGAGCTTATCGTGGAACACCGAGTCCATCAGCGCGGTCAGCGCAAATGCAAGCAGAAAGCCCAGCGCATCCACGGTGCGCGGGTTGCCAGAAAGCAGTTGAAGCATAGTTTTTTTCCTCTTTCCCGGAGCGGCAGAGGCCGTTCCTGTTCTTTCACGGCTGGATACAAATGAAGTGTATCACGCCCGGGCCAAAAAATCAATCTCCGGGGCAAGGTCTACCCCGGGGGTAGATGGGTTGACATTTTTCGCCCCCCTGTCTATAATGGGAGGACAAACGCCCTTTCGAGGGTATTTTTTTGTCTCACAGGAAAATCGGAGAAAAAGGAGAAGACATGAAACTTTCACTTGAACAGCTTTCGGCCCGGATGCGGCAGGGTGAGACCATCCCCTCCCGCCAGACGGCCCAGGTGGCTCTGGCGCTGAGCATCCCCTCCATTCTGGAGCAGCTGGTGGTCACTGCCATGGGATACATCGACGCTGCCATGGTGGGCCACATCGGTGCAGAAGCTACTGCTTCCATCGGCATCGTCAGCTCCAGCACCTGGCTGCTCCACGGTGTTCTGGTGGGCCTGTACACTGCCCTCTCCATCCAGATCGCCCAGTATCTGGGGGCCGACCGGCAGGATGATGCCCGCAGCGTACTGCGGCAGGCCATGCTATTCAATGTGATCCTGGGCGTGGGTGCCGCTCTCTTCGGCCTGGGCATCAGCCCCTTTCTGCCGGGGTGGCTGGGAGCTGACCCCTCCCTGCGGGCAAACGCCACATCCTACTTTGCCATCTGGTCAGCGGCGCTGCCCTTCACCATGGCCATGGGCTTGTACCTCTCCATCCTCCGGGCGGCAGGCAACGCCCTGACCGCCAGCCTCATCAGCGTGCTGGTCTGCGTGCTGGATGCCATCTTCAACTTCTTCCTCATCAACCCCACCCGGACGCTGTGGGGCATCACCGTCTGGGGTGCCGGGCTGGGTGTGCCCGGCGCAGCCCTGGGCACCGCTCTGGCCACTGTGGTGGGCGGCCTGCTGGCGTTGGCCATCCTGCTGCTGCGGGCAGGCCCCCTCTGCATCCGGAAGCCTGCCCCCTGGAAGATCACCCGCTCCTGCCTGCGGAACCTGCTGTGGGTGGGCGGCCCTCTGGCGGGAGAGCGCGCCGCCATCTCTCTGGCGCAGGTGGTGTTAGTGCGCATCGTGGCCGGCCTGGGTACCGTGGCCATTGCCGCCAACAGCCTGGCTGTTAACGCCGAGGGCCTGTGCTACATGGCGGGCTACGGCATCCAGAGCGCAGCTGTCACCCTCATCGGCCAGGCCGTGGGTGCCAACCGGAAGGATATGGCCAAGCGGTTTGCCTGGCTGTGCACCGGCATGGGCATAGGCATCATGGCTCTGACCGGTGCAGGCATGTATCTGTTTGCGCCCAATCTGATGGGCATCTTCACCGCAGACACCGCAGTCATTGCACTGGGTGCGCAGGTGCTGCGGATCGAAGCTCTGGCTGAGCCCATGTTCGGAGCCAGCATCGTTGCCAGCGGTGCCATGCAGGGCGCCGGCGACAGTGCCGGCTGCTTTGTGCTGAACCTCGTCAGCATGTGGGGCATCCGGCTCACCCTTGCCACCCTGCTGGCCCCGCGTTTTGGGCTGGTAGGCGTGTGGTTTGCCATGAGCTTTGAGCTGACCATGCGCGGCGTGCTGTTCCTTGTGCGGCTGGTACGCGGCAGGTGGCTGGACAAAGGAGCATTAGCCTGATCGACCGCTGGCGGATATATTTTCCTCTAAATAACAGCTCCCCGGCCGGGAACCGCACTGCGGGACCTGACCGGGGAGTTTTGCTGTGGTTATTTGATTTGAGAAGAAAAAAGTGGAGAACAAGTTACTTTCTGCCGTGCAGGATGGGAGACAGCGGCTTGTAGATCAGCAGGCACAGTGCTGCGTCCAGCAGGCCCTTGACCAGCGTAA
>OHUD01000985.1_pt1 | contig 10543 bp, 11 predicted proteins | sample 1579021 | NCBI WGS metagenome assembly OHUD01 (sample SAMEA3879597, study PRJEB24766) | human gut metagenome | biome: human-associated habitat; feature: feces | place: USA | collected 1985/1987
CCGACAGCACGGAGATCCGGTTGCTGTTGTGTTATCTGGTGAAAAATGCCGGGCCGATCACCCGGACGGAGATCGAGAACGCGCTGATGGAAGAACAGCTGGTCAACTATTTTGAGATCGGCTCCTGTCTGGATGATATCACCCGCCAGCAGCTGGTCACGCTGAAGGAAGATCGCTATTCCATCACCGAAAAAGGACGCAAGGTCGCGCAGGAGCTTGCCTATGACCTGCCCCGCAGTGTGCGGGAGCGCGCGGTGGCAGCGGTTCTGCGCAGCCAGACCTGGGCCCGCAAGGAGGCCGAGTACAGCGCCCGTATCACCGAAAAGCCGGACGGCCACTGCTCCATCCGCTGCACCATCAAGGCACTGGATCAGGAGCTGTTCTGTCTGGACATCGGCACGCCTGACCGGCTGAGTGCCGATCTGGTCAAGAAGCAGTTCATCCTCAAGGGCAACGAGATCTATCAGATGCTCATCACCAAACTGACAGAGTAACAAAGAAACGGGGCTGTTGCAAAAACAGTCCCGTTTCTTTTAGTTCCAGCACGCTGCTGTGATCAGTTCCAGCACACTGCCCGCAATGCAGCGGGCCTTATCCGAGATGAGGAAGCAGTTTTCCAGCTCCGCACGGCGGGGGTCCACATCAGCCACCTTGAATCCTTTGGTCACCGGGTAGCCATCCCGCAGCAGACCCCGCAGGATGCCGGAGATCTGTGTGATCACCGGCAGACGCTGACCGTCCGGCGTTTCGATCTCGGCCACAGCCTCGCCCGCCTCCACAAAATCAGCGATAGAATGCAGGTTGCGGAAGATACCCGCAGCCTGTGCATGAAGTACACGCTCGGCACCATAGCCGCCGATGATGCCCGGCACGCCGGAGTTGGGTGCGGCAGACCCTTCCCGGATGATGCGGCCCAGCTTGTGGCCGCGCTTGGTCTCCACCACCACGTCAACATCCTGTCCCGCCGCAAAGCCGGGACCAAGGGCAATGGTCAGCGGAGCCATCTCCCGGGTGGTGCCCAGATTTTTCTTTGCGATGATGGCATCCACCAGAACAGCTGGCCTTGCCTGCAGCAGGCAAGCTCCCGTTGGGTCTATCAGGACCGGCACTGCGTTCTGTGCCCAGACGGCATCGGCATCCGCCAGCGTCTCCACCCGGATGCCCCGCATTCCTTCCACAGCGGTCTCGCCTTCGTAAACAGCCTCACAGAGAGACACCTGCCGACGGATGGCAGCGGGATGGGCTGTTTCCAGCACCAGCACCCGCAGGCCAGCCGACCAGAGCCGATGCACAACACCGGTGGCAAGGTCTCCCCCGCCCCGGACAACGATCAGGTCATCACGTTTCATGGCTCATTCCTCCGGTTCCAGACGCTGCAAAAAGACTTCCATGGAGCCGCCGCAGGCTGCAATCGCAGCGGCATCGCTGGCCCCCTCTGTGGTGAAGGCAGCTATCCTGCATGGAGCAGCCCCTGGCTCCAGCAATTCCCGCGCCAGCTGCTGGGTGCGGTATTCCATGATGCCGCCGCCCACGCTGCCCACGGCAGAGCCATCGGGCAGGACCAACATCTTGGAGCCCTCCTCCCGTGGCGTAGAGCCATGGCGGCCTACGATGGTCGCCAGCACCGCCGGGGCGGTCTGCTGTTCCAGCGCGGCCAGCAGCACCGGGGAAAAGCCCTCGGTCTGCTGGCGGCTGTTTTTAACGGAGACGATCTCCGCAAGAATAGAAAGTGCGATCTCCTGTGCGGTTTTTGCGCCAATGGAAAGCCCAATGGGCGCGTGCAGGGCATCAATGCGCTCTTGCGGCAGGCCCAGCTCAGCCAGCTGTGTGTGCACCAGTGCCGCGCGCTTCCGGCTGCCCATCATGCCCACATAGGCGGCGGGCTTTTGCAGAATAGAACGCAGGCAGGCAATATCACAGCTGTGGGCACGGGTCACGACCACAAAATATGTCTCCTGCCCGCCGGGGATCTGCGCAAGGCCCTCTGCAAAGGGCAGACAGAGCACGGCATCGGCCCCGGCCTGACGCAGCTCCTCCGCAAACTCGGGGCGGTCCTCCAGCGCTGTGACCGGCAGACCCAGCAGTTTTGCCAGCCGCACCACCGACGCACCCACATGGCCGCCGCCGCAGACCACAAGCTGTGGGGCTGCGCCAAAGCGCTCCACAAAGATGCGCTGTCCGGCTGATTCCAGAATTCCACTGGAGGTCACAGCGGCCAGGGCAGGCAGATGCTCCCCCCAGAACGCAGGCAGTTCCTCCGGCCAGACCGGTGCTGTGTTCCGCAGCAGGACACGTTCCCCCTGCGCCGGGCCTTCCAGCACCGTGGCCAGCAGAAAATCCCCCTCCCGGTCATGGAGTGCATTGAAAAAAGAACGGCTTCCCATCCAATTCTCCTTTATTTGTTATTGTTCTACCACCGCTGCGGCATCATAGGCGGCGGGGTCGATGCGGCTCTGCCACAGCTGCCAGTCCTCGGGCGGCATCCGCCACGCAAGGCCGCACCCGGCAGAGAGCTCCCGGGGCAGCGGAATGAGCCGCCCGGGGATGTGTTCCGCTTCGCAGTGTTTTTCCCATGCCATCGCTTCCACTGTGGTGCGGAAGGATAACACGATATAGGGTCTCTTTGCACGCATCGTTTATTCCTCCGCCAGGCTGCGCACCGCACGGGCAGCGGCAAGCGCCTCCTCCCGGGTGTTGGTGTGGGAGAAGCTGAACCGCACCACACCCTGCTCCACGGTGCCCAGCGCCTTGTGCATCAGCGGAGCACAGTGCGCACCAGCCCGCACACAGATGCCGTACTCTTCCCAGAGCGCATCCGCCACCCGGGCGGAATCCTCGCCCGCCAGGTTCAGTGAGACGATGGGCGCACGCGGCGCAGTGAAGTCACCATAAAGCCGCACACCGGGAACTTCCCGGACAGTTTCATAAAACAGGCGTGCAAGCGCATTTTCTTTTGTTTCCAGCGCTTCCACGCCCTGCGTCAGGAGCCAGCGCACCCCGGCCCCCAGCCCGGCGATCCCCGGCACATTCAGCGTTCCGGCTTCCAGAGCAGTGGGCATTTCGGTAGGGTGGCGTTCATCAAAGCTGCGGACTCCGCTGCCGCCCACCACAAGGGGGGCAACCTGCAGCCCGGGCCGGACATACAGTCCGCCGGTGCCCTGCGGGCCTAGCAGCGCCTTGTGCCCGGTAAAGCAGAGCACATCGATCCCCAGTGCCTGCACATCCACCAACATGGCACCCGCTGTCTGGGCGGCATCCACGAGAAACAACAGGCCGTGCTTTTTTGCAAAAGCGGACACGAATGCCAGGTCCGTGCGGTTTCCGGTGACATTGGAAGCACCGGTCACAACCACTCCCCTGGTGTTGGGACGGAGCAGCTGCTCAAACTGCGCATAGCAGAGCACACCGTTTGCGTCCACATCCACAATGCTCACCTCAACCCCCTGCCTTTGGAGGCGGTAGAGGGGCCGCAGGACGGAATTGTGCTCACAGACCGTGGTGATGACATGATCCCCCGGGCCAAAGAGCCCGTTGATGGCCGTGTTCAGCGCCTGGGTCGCATTGGATGCAAAGGCGATGCAGGCCGGGCCTTCGGCGTGGAAGAGCCGAGCCAGCGCTTCCCGGGTCTCGTAGACGATGCGGGAGGCGTGCAGGGTGGGCGCATGGGCTCCACGGCCCGGGTTGCCCGCTGTCTGCAACGCATCCAGCATCGCCTGCCCCACCTCCGGGGGCTTGTACAAGGTGGTTGCGGCGTTATCAAGGTAGATCACGGCTTGACCACGTTCCCGGCGTTCAGCATCTTTTCAGCGATGACATACATATTGGTCACGCCGCCCACGGCCAGCTTCTCCGTTATGCCGTAGAAGTTCAGGCAGGTGCCGCAGGTCAGGATCTCCACGCCCTCAGCTTCCAGTGCCTTCAGGTCTTCCAGCATGGGCGAACCCTCACAGGTCAGGGATGCGCCGCCGTTATAGAAGAGGATCGTCTTGGGCAGCTTGTCCTGCTGGGTCAGGGAGAACACGAAAGCCTTGAGCAGGGTCTTGCCCAGCTCCTCAGCCCCTTCCCCCATCTTGTCGGACGCGATGACCACCACCGTATCGGTGCGGGCATCCGGGATGCAGGTTTCCGCTTCTGCCTGCTGTTTCTCTTCGCCCGGCACAGCGGTATCCGCAACGGGCGTGTCCTTGATGGTAAAGCGGACACGGTATTCCTGCTCGGCCAATTTTTCGGAGCTGGACAGATAGCCCTTCTGCTGGGCCATCTTGGTCAGGTTCTGGACAGCGATCTCATTGTCCACCAGCACTTCCACCTCGCCGGGGCCGCGCAGCTCTGCAATGGCCTTTTTGGCCTTGACCACGGGCAGCGGACAGGCATCTCCACGGGCATCGATCTTGATCATCGGTTGTTCCTCCCTCATTCGTATGTTACTGTGATCTCCGGTGTCTGCTTTTCCCCAATGGTGCCCACGATTTTTGCGGGCAGACCCGCCGCCTGCAGCTCTGCTTCCAGGGCAGCGGCATCCTGCGGGGCCACGGCAAACAGCAGGCCGCCGGAGGTCTGGGGATCAAACAGGATCTCTTCCATCGGGAAGGGCACTTTCTCAAACCGGACAAAGGGCCCGGTGTGGTTGCGGTTGCGCTGACCGGCGGCGGTGTACAGGCAGGCATCTGCGGCCTCCCACGCACCGGGCAGCACCGGCACCGCATGGGCATCGATGACGCAGGAGAGCTTTTCCCCCATCATCTCGTGCAGATGGCCCAGAAAGCTGAACCCGGTCACATCCGTGGCGGCGTGCACCTCGTACCTGCGTGCGATCTCTGCCGCCGTTTTGTTCAGGGTGGTCATGGAACGGACTGCTGCTTCCATCTGTTCCGGAGCGGCTTCGCCCACCCGGTTGGCGGTGCAGATCAGCCCCACGCCAAGCGCCTTGGTCAGAAGAAGCTTGTCGCCCGGGCGGCCGGTATCGTTGGCCGTCAGGCGGTGCGGGTCTACCAGACCGATCACCGACAGGCCGTACTTCACGCCGGTATCGGCAATGGAGTGTCCACCCGCCAGCGTGCCCCCGGCTTCGGCCACCTTTTCGGCACCGCCGCGCAGGATCTCCCCCAACACGTTCAGATTCATGCTCTCGGGGAAGCAGACGAGATTCAGTGCCGTTTTGACCTCACCGCCCATGGCGTAGACATCGCTCAGGGCATTGGCCGCGGCGATCTGCCCAAAGGTATAGGGGTCATCGACCATCGGCGGGAAGAAATCCACCGTCTGCACCAGAGCAATGTCCTCGGTGATGCGGTAGACGGCAGCATCGTCCCGGCTATCGTAGCCAACCAGAAGGTCGGGGTCTTTTTCGCCCCGGGGCAGCTTTTCCAGAATGCGGCTCAGTACCCCGGCACCCAGCTTGGCGGTGCACCCGCCGCCGGTGCAGAAGACAATAGGGCCTTGTTCTGCCATTTCATGCACGCTCCCTTTCATCAAAATAAGTCAACACGCCCTGCACCTCATATTTTTCGCGCAGGAGCGCGAGGGTCTGTTCGCCTGCGGCAATGCGGGCGGGGGCATCCGCCTGATTGAGTACCACAGAAAAACGGCGGTTCCCCACCAGTTTTCGTCCTCCCTGCTCACTGGCCAGCAGCCTTGCCAGCAGCTCCGGGGTCAGAAGCGTTTCGGGGGCAATGCCCAGCAGGGCGCAGGCCTGCTCCAGCCGGAAGCAGACCTCCCGCAGAGGTCTGCCCAGCGCGGACAATCCTGCCACGGCCAGCACGATATCGCTTTCCGGCAGCAGCACCGGTTCATGGGCCGCCGGAACTTTGCAGGGCATCCGTTTTGCACCGTCCGCTTCCAGAAGAACCATATCCGCACGTGCCATCCAGCGGGTCAGCTGCTCCGGCGGCAGGGCGGTCAGCTTGCCCTGCTCTGCCGGGACACCGGCCACGGCATATCGCCCTGCCGCCCAGAGGGACGCAAGAGCAGCCTCATCTGCGGCATAATTCTCCCCGGGCTGCCGGATGTGGGTGGTGGTGCTCACCAGCACCCGCCAGCCTTTGGCGGCACAATGCCGGGCAAAGGCATAGAGCAGGGTGGTTTTTCCGCCGCCGCCCACCAGCGAGACCACATGGCCCTTTTCAGCCAGAAACGGAAATTGTTTTTCCGGAAGCATCAGCGGTTTTCTTCCACCGCCATGGCGACCTGCTCCGGGGTGATGGGCAGCTCGTAGAAGCGGGTGCCGATGGCATTGTAGATGGCATCCGCGATGGCGGGCAGCGGGGTGTTGATGACCACCTCACCGATGGATTTTGCACCAAACGGGCCATTGGGCTCGTAGCTGCTCTCAAACTCCACCCGGATGTGGCCGATGTCCACACGGGCAGGGATCTTATACTGCATAAAGGAATTTTCCATCGGCCAGCCCTTGGCATCGTAGGTGATGTTCTCGGTCAGAGCCATGCCAATGCCCTGCAGGATGCCGCCCTCAGCCTGCACACGGGTCAGGTTGGGGTTGATGGGGGTGCCGCAGTCCACGCAGGCGGCATAATCCACCACCTTGACCTCACCGGTCTCCTTGTCCAGCTCAATTTCAGCCGCACCGACCATGTAGGGCGGGGGCGAAAGGGGCGAGGTGTGGGTCTCGGTGATCTCCAGCGGCACCATGTGGCCGAACTGGGAGGCGAAGGCCACCTCAGAGAGAGAGACCCTCTTCTCCGGGTCTGCGTTCAGGGAGACGAACTTGCCGTCAAAATCCACGACATCTTCGGTCGTCTGGAGCAGCTCCGCGCCCAGCTTGCAGATCTGGCCGCGCAGCCGGAGGGCACACTTCTCCACTGCCTTGCCAGTGACATAGGTGGTAGAGGAAGCGTAGGAGCCGGAGTCATAGGGCGAGGTGTCGGTATCCGCGCCAAAGACGGTGATATTGTCCAGGTCACAGTCCAGCACCTCGGCGGCGATCTGAGCCAGCGTGGTGTCACAGCCGGTACCCATATCGGCCGCGCCGATGATGAGGGAGTAGAACCCGTCATCGTTTACCTTGAGGGTGGCACTGCCCACATCCATGCCGGAAATGCCGGAGCCCTGCATGGCCATGCCCATACCAACGGCGCGCACCTTGCCATTGCCAAGGTCGCGCACAGGGTACTTGTTGTCCCAGTCGATCATCTCGTGGACTTTTTTCAGGCAGCGGTCCAGCGCGCAGCTGGTGTTCACAGCGCCGTAATAGGCAGGCATCACATCGCCCTCTTTGACGATGTTCATTTCACGGATCTTGAAGGGGTCCATGTGGAGTCTGGCGGCCAGCTCATTGACGGCAGATTCCACTGCAAACAGGCCCTGGGTCGCACCATAGCCGCGGTACGCACCGGCAGACATGTGGTTGGTGTAGACCACGTCGCTGACAAAACGGAAGGCCTCAGCCTTGCCGTACAGCGGGATGGACTTGTGCCCGGAAAGGCCCACCGTTGTGGGGCCGTGCTCACCGTAGGCACCGGTGTTGGACAGGGTGTAGAGGTCGATGCCCTTCACGATGCCGTCCTTGGTGGCACCCAGACGGACGTGCATCTCCATCTCATGGCGGGGCGAAGATGCGGTCTGGCTCTCTTCGCGGGTGAAGATCAGCTTGCAGGGCTTCTTGGTCTTCCAGGTAACAAAGGCCGGATAGATGGCCGAGACCGCCGTCTGCTTGGCACCAAAGCCGCCGCCGATGCGGGGCTTGATGACGCGGATCATGGATTTGGGGATGTGCAGGGCGTTTGCCACATTGCGGCGGGTATGGAACACGATCTGGGTCGAGCTGAGGATGTTCAGCCGTCCGTACAGGTCCATCCAGCAGCAGGTGCGGAAGGTCTCCATCATGGCCTGCTGGCAGGCCTTGGTGTGGTAGACACGGTCGATGACAACATCGCACTTTGCCAGCACGGCATCGATGTCGCCGTCGCCGCACGCATCGTGGGCACAGAGATTGCGCTTGTTGTCGGCACCCACGGGGCTCAGGCTCTCCCAGTTGTCCTCCGGGTGGACAAGGATGGGGTTGTCCTTCGCAGTGTGGAAATCCAGCACCGGCTCCAGCACCTGATACTCCACCTTGATGAGCTTCATGGCCTTCTCGACACACTTCTCATCCTTGCCCACCACAATGGCCACCACGTCCCCCACAAAGCGGACGTGGTGGTCGATGACCAGGCGGTCGTAGGGGCTGGCTTCGGGGTAGGTCTGGCCGGCCTGCGTGTAGCGGCGGGCGTTCTGATCCACATCCTCCCAGGTGAAGATGGCCTCGATGCCGGGCACCTTTTTGGCCACGGACGTGTCGATGCGCTCCACCATGGCGTTGGCATGGGGCGAGCGGTACAGCTTGACGATCAGGCAGTCTGCCGGGGCCAGATCATCCATGTAAACGGGCTTGCCGGTCACAAGCTGCATGGCATCCTTTTTGCGGAATGCTTTGTTGACGTTTTTCATTCGGCACCCTCCTGTTTTGCTTTTTTCCAGGCGAGGAAATTCTGGATGCCCCGCAGCTGACCCTCGTAGCCGGAGCAGCGGCAGAGGTTGCCCGCGAGATATTCCTTGATCTCCTCCTCAGTGGGGTATTCCTTTTCCCGGAAGAGGGCGAGGGCGTTCATAATAAAGCCCGGGTTGCAGAAGCCGCACTGCTCCGCACCCTGATCGGCGATAAAAGCACCGAACTCAGCAGCCTCCTCCTGCAGGCCCTCCAGCGTGGTCACCCTGTGGCCGTCGGCACGGGCTGCCAGCACAGAGCAGGACAGCACCGGCACATCGTCCAGAAAGACGGTGCACAGGCCGCAGTTAGAGGTCTCGCAGCCGCGCTTGACACTGTAACAGCCGTGTGCGCGTACAAAATCGATGAGCAGGGTGTCCGGTGCGGCCTCTGCCGTGATCTTGGTTCCGTTCAGAATAATATTCACCTGCATCTTGTCTCACCTGTTCCCTTCCAATTTCAGCACAGCGCGCTTGACCAGCACCCCGGCCAGATGATTGCGGTATTCCGCACTGCCGCGCATGTTGCTCTCCGTCCGGATGTTTGCCCGCACCTCAGCGGCAAAGCGGGCGGCGGTCAGCTCCGGCGTTTCGGCGGCATTGGGCTGCAGGGTATACAGCACTGCCTTGCCGGGCCGGGCACCAATGGCGACCCGGAAGCCCCCGGCCGTTTTCGCGGCGGCACAGGTCAGCACCGGGAAATCCGTCTGGCTGTTGCGCACCGACTGATAGCAGAATGCTGCCTGCTCCTTCGGCACGATGACCCGCACCAGGATATCCCTGTCGTACGGGCGCTGGGCATACTCCGAAAGCGGCACGATGCCGCCCTTGTAGAGCTCCACCGAAGCGTTCAGGGCCAGGAACATGGTCAGAACATCGGAAAAGCCAAAACGGCTGTAAATGCTGCCGCCCACGGTGGCAAGGTTGCGCAGCTGCACACCCACAATGTGGCGCACAGATTCCCGCACAGCGCCGTCCGTGTAGGCATTGAGCCCCTCGTGGAGCTCGATCTGCCGCAGGGGCACCATAGCCCCGATGGAAAAGCCCTCGGCCGTTTCCTCAATTTTGTCCAGCCCAAGGCCCGACAGGTCGATGGCGGTGCCGACATTGATGTTCTCCATTTTGAGCCAGATCATGCCGCCCAGCACACGGTTGGCCTTTTTCTGGTTCAGCTGCCACGCTTCTTCCAGACTTTCGGCCTGCTTATATTCTCGGATCGTCATCATAGATGCAGGTTCCTCTCTCTTTTTTTCTCTGTTCTTTTATTTTAACACAGATTTCGATATAATACTATTGTCAATTCGTTTCAGAAGGAGTGGTACTATATGAAAGAACTTCTTCCGGTGGGCTGTGTCATCATGGCGTCCGGGGTAAGCCGCCGTTTTGGTTCCAACAAACTGCTGGCAGATTTCTGCGGGGAACCGATGCTTTGCCGCGCATTTGCGGCGACCGATACTCCAAGGCTTTCGGCCCGCATCGTGGTGACACGCTCGGACAAAGTTGCGCAGCTTTGCCGCTCCCGCAATGTTCCAGTGCTGCTGCACGATCTGCCCGGCCGAAACGATACGGTGCGGCTGGGACTTTCCGCGCTGCTGGAACAGGTGCCGGAGCTTTTTGGCTGCATGTTCCTGCCGGGAGACCAGCCGCTTTTGTGCCGCAAGACAGTGGAAGCCATGGCAGGCATCTCCGGGCGGGACCACGGGGCTCGGCTGGAACGACAAAAAGAAACAGAACGGGAGATCTTCCGTCTGGGATTCCGGGTCCGTAACGACCCGTCTCCCCTTACCGGAAGCCCCGTTCTGTTTGAAAAAGGACTTTTTCAGGAACTGCTCACCTTGCCGCAGGGCATGGGCGGCAGCGTTCTGCTTCGGAAATATCCCGCACATGTTCACACCGTTTACATTGCGGATCGGAATGAACTGGCCGACGCCGACACGCCCGAAGCACTGGCGCAATTGGAAGCACTGGCCCGGCAGAAGCTTTGAGCTTTATACTGCCTTGTCATCCTTCGGCAGCAGCACATTCAGGATAATCGCCATGAAAGCTGCCGGAACGATACCAG
>OHUD01000986.1_pt1 | contig 10528 bp, 7 predicted proteins | sample 1579021 | NCBI WGS metagenome assembly OHUD01 (sample SAMEA3879597, study PRJEB24766) | human gut metagenome | biome: human-associated habitat; feature: feces | place: USA | collected 1985/1987
TGTCTTTCAACTTTGCTACTTCCCGCACCGAGTCCAGCAGTTCTTTCAGCGCATACCATGCGGTGCAGCAAAGTGTGCCTATTAATATAAAAGCAAAGATGGATGATATGTTTAAATGCCAGGCAGCCATATCAGTGGAGAACAGGACAAGAGCCTGTAACCATATTATGATATCGATGGACAGGCAGAACATGCACAGTTTGCGAGCTATTATCACCTGATAACCGACGGACCACAAGGTGAATGCAATGGAAATGCAGGTGGCCCAAGTCCAGATGCTGTAATAGAGGGGGATATGGAATGCCGTAGAAAGGAACAATGTTGAGTAATATAATAAGGCCATTTCTCCCAATGTGATGATTCCATTGATGCTGGCGGCTTTGGAGTGCAATATCTCGTTACAGTCCACGATATTGCCTATTTTGCAGAAACGCTGCAAGAAGTCTTTGTTGTAGGATTCTTTGTAAATGATGAGGATGGACACGGCAAGGCCTATCCATGTCAGTGTGTTGAAAAGTAGGTCTCCTGTTTGCCGGGGGCTGGCCAGCAGATAGATAATACCTGCTAATCCGATGGTCGACAGGCATCTATATTTCTTCGCAAGATACAATATTTGTTTTAATTGATAATACGGTTCGTGATAAGATGCCTGCGTTTCGTCTATTATCAGGACGACTCCTTTCCATGCAGCGATGAACTGTTTTGTCGGGAGGTTTTCTTCTTTCCCCTTGTCGGATAGTAAGATTGTTTTTTCTTCTTGTATGCTTTTTACAAGGCAATATCTTCCGTTGTGCATCAATGCAAGGAAAGGCGCTTCTATCTTGCTTAAATAAGTGGCCGGCAGTTGATATACTTCGTGTGTGATATGCAGGCTGTCAAGTGCATCACTTATTCCCCTGACGGAGCATCCCATCGGGGTAGCAAGCAGCTTCCTGATGCGTCCATAGCTTACTTTTATCGACAATTCTTTCAAATATCGATGCAGTATGCTCATTGTGTAGTCTATATCCGCCATGTTATTTTATCAGTTGTTCCAAAGCATTCAGCAGTTCCTCTCCTCTTAAATCTTTTGCAATGATGCGTCTCTCTTTGTCCAACAAGAAGTTCCGTGGAATAGATTTAATCTTTAAAGCCCTGACCTGCTTGTCGGGCACATTCCTGTCATTCACCCCTCTCACATGGATGAAGTATCGGGTGCTGTCTTCCTCTATGGCTTTTTCCCATTTGAGCGTATCGGCATCTATTGTCACTGCATATACAGCCAGTTTGTCCTTATATCTTTCTTTTGCCATTTTCAGGAAAGGTGTTTCCTTGCGGCACGGCACACACCAGCTTGCCCAAAAGTCTACCAGTACATATTCTTCTGCAATGGAGTCGGTGTTTATTTTCTTTTTTGAAATATGCGGGAATGCTAGTTGCAGCTTTGCTCCCATGGTTGTGTCTTTCGGCTCTACATAATATCTTTTCTTTATCAGAGCTCTGATTCGTTCAGATGCGGCTTTGCTTTTTGCGGTTGCTGGTTCTGGACTTGTTATGGAGAGGCGTTCTATAAGGCCATTATTAGGAAACTTTTGTTGTGCATATTGAATCACTGACCTGAAAGGCTCCTCTTCCCTTCGTTCTTCGGCATATCCCGGCAGCCATAAAATATATACCCATGCCAATGTAGGATATTGAGTCTTGTGAATCTCTTTTATATAGGCCTCTGTTAGTTTGGCTTTATAATATCGTATGCTGTCTTCGGGCAGGGATTGGTCTTCGCTCTTTTTTCCTATATATAGGATTTTATTATCAAATGCAAGAAGTTCATTTTGCATATCATTCCCTTTCATGGGACGTGGATATCTTCCGTCCATGTTTTCATCAATTTCAATTTCACAGTTTGTATTAGGCTCTATATGGAAAAAGAGATTGACGGGTCCTTTCTCTGCGCATAAGATATATATACTCATCCCCTGGCTGATGTCAAAAGACAGTTTTTTCTTTATATCTCCTTTGCTCACTTTCACAGAGTCTAGAATGGCATATTCATTTGCTCCGATATATCCGCTCGCATATATCCATTGCTCTGTTTGGGACAGTTCAGTAGATAGTTTGATGGTTATATTTACATTCTTGTCTGTGGCGCAGATAAGTAATGGCATCCAGATAAGTATCAGAAATAAAGTGTGTCTCATGGCAGTAATTATTATATTAAGTTTTAATCAGGGAGCATTGGTTATAATAGCAATGCTCCTGATTGTTGGTATGGAAGATTGGCTGTATGTTATTACAGCTGCATCTCCATAAAAGCTTTGTGCTTCCTGACTTTTGGGGTAAACTCTTGGTATAAGAGCGAAAGGTCGGAATTATGAAATAATCTCACCTCTTGCCCAAGTCAGGTAACGAGGGGATTAGTAGCACTCTATAATTGCTGAAGTACCTGCGTATGACTTCTGCAGCACTTCTTGTGCTTTTTTTGCATCACCTTTCTCGTCTTTAACAATCATCAACGGCTCATCACCTTCTTCCCAAATGGCGTAACAGTTGTATCCGCCGGTCACAGCATTCATCTGTCCTTTTCCTAGGCGGAAATATTCTAGGTCTTTAAGTGTTTTCATGATACATTAAGTATTAGAATAATTCATTTCTTTGCGATATGCTCAGCCCTTATCGCTTGGCTTTTTGTTTGCAAACAATATCTTTATTACACACTCGTTACAGTGTGAATTCTCCTGTGTATTTCATACCTTCTATATTTATCAATAGAGTGTACGTCCCTTTCGCTTTACCCTTTAAATCAAATAGGATGTTGTCAGTGCCGGCATATATCATGGAATAGGCCGGCTCACCCGTCTCTTTATTAATGACGGTCACAGTGGAGGTTGCTGTTTCTCCTAATCGGATATTGATAGTGGTCCCATTTTGATAGGCTGTCGGAGCATCAAAGATGCATACGGGAACAATCTCATTTGCGTCTAGGATTTTTATTTCTTCAATGGTTTGTGCCTTAGCGACAAACCCCATGCAGCAGAAGAGAATGAATAATAAGCTCTTTTCCATATTGTATTGATTTATATGTTTTTCCTGATAGCAAACATACGAATAAAATCAATAGGTTGGTGCTCTGAAACCGTTACATAAAAAGAGAAAAGCGTTACAAGTTGATATGCTGTAATTATAGCTTTCTCGATGAAATGGGGACTTTTTATTTATTGAAGATGATTCGGAAGGTTTCTTCCGCCATATTTTTCTTTAATCTGCTTTTGCGGGTTCGTAAGGCTCCTGCAGGAGTTTTCATACAGTACACAATGGTCCGGCTCTTGTATTTCAGCGCAGACAGGATACAGAAATAGATATCTTCTTTGGACATGTCCGGGTATATCTGATTGAGGCAGGCAATGAAGTCATTGAAGTGTAATTTCAGTTCCTTGTAAAGTGATTCCTGTTCTGACAGTTTTATATAGTTGCCGGGTACAATTGTTTTTTCAACTGTTTCCAAATTCTTTCCCCACTGGGATGCCCGGAATGCCCGGATGCCATTTCGGAGAATATCTTGTTTGAACTTTGTTGCCGTTTCGGGCAATTGGATTTCTTCGCCTACTTTTTCTTTTAGAAAGGTGCTGATGGTCTGTGTTTGGTCCAACGAGTTCAGCTTTTCTTGCTTGAGCTCTTTATCTTTTTTTCTCTTCTTTAAATATTGGCAAACGGCAAAAGCACCTAGCAAAAGCACAATCAGGCAAATTGTAATGACATAATATATATTCCTGTTTTCGGCCTCTATTTCCTTTCTCTGTATGGCCAAAGCATATTGTGTGCTTAGCTCTTCAATCTTTTGATGTTGCTGTATCTTGATGATGGAGTCACGATATATGTTGAAAGAATCATTGTATGCATAGGCTGCCGAATGATTGCCGGCCTTCTTTTCTACTTTATATAAATAGAGGTAGCCGGTAGTTTTGCTGTATAGGTTGCCGGATAGGCAGCTTTTTTTCAAATAGAATCTGGCAGAATCCATCTGATTGCCATAATATAATAATTGTCCTTTCAAACTGATATTAGTGGCAGAACTGTCTTTCCTTATGGCAAAGTCTATGGTGTTGTTGGCTTTCAGCGTGTCTCCTTCGTGTAAATAGACTTTGCTGATGTCATTGAGTATGTTGGCCTCCCAATAATTGTTTTGAAACTTTTGGCTGATGGTCAATGCCTGTTGGTAATAAGAAAGAGCGCTGTCGCTCTTATGTTTTAATAAATGTGTCTGTGCTAATTCCCGACATGGAAAGAATAGGAGCGAAGAATCATCTAAGGCCTTGGTCACTGCATAGCATTCCCGGTACATATCCATGGCTTTATTATATAGATTCTGCTTTTTGTATATCGCTCCTAAGTCAAAATAGATTTGCATCAGTAGTTTGCTCTTGTTGTTCTTCGGCATCTTCTTTAACGCTGTTAGTAACATTTTGATGGCAAGTGTATCTTGTCTGAGGTTCCGCTTTAAGCGCCCTAAGTAAAAATAGCTTTTGGCGGCATTGATGCTGTTCTTCTCTTTTTTGTAATAGTTCACGGCTGTTTGTACCAACGAATCTGTCGGAGGAAGAAGATGAGTCTTATCACAGGCTTGTGTGTAAAGCAAAGCATAATCCGCCCGGGCTTGGCTACGCAAGTTTTCGGGGTGACTGATATTTTGAAGTATATGTAAAGCGCTGTCCGGGTTTTCTTCCATGTAGGCTTCGGCTGTGGATAAGGCTTCTTTTACGGATGGAGGTACATTATATCGGCATCCGTAAAAGGTGAGTATGGATAGTAATATGAGTATTGTTTTTCTCATTTGGTATTTATTAGTGGCAAAGCTACTATTATTTGTTGAATATGTCTGTCTTTCAAGCATTGATATTTATCTCCCGGCAATTGAAAGATGGAAGTTGAATGTTCAAAGGGGGTAGAAGCAGGGAGGAAAGGGGAAGGAAGTATAAGGAAATAAGGGATATTTCATTTAAAGGGTAAAATATTTTTCTTTTGATGCAGTATTTTAGTTAAATTGACATTTTATAAGTAAAACGAAAATGTTTTTGTTTGCCGAAAGATAAGAAAAATGAAGAATGAACCACTAACTCTGAGACATCGCATCGGCCTGGAAATAGCCCGGAAGCTGAATAATGATTTGCTGAAAGAACATCCGTTGAAACAATTGTTTTGGGAATGTACGTTGCGCTGTAACTTGCATTGCCGGCATTGCGGAAGTGACTGCAAGAAGATAGCCGGACACCCTGACATGCCGAAAGAAGACTTTCTGAAAGTGCTTGACAGCGTGGCGGCATCTACAGATCCGCATAAGGTATTTGTCATTATTACAGGCGGCGAACCGTTGATGCGAGAGGATTTGGAGGAGTGTGGAAAGGCTATATATGATAAAGGATTCCCATGGGGGATGGTGACCAACGGACTTTATATGACGCGCGAACGTTTTCGTCGTTTACTGGCATCGGGATTGCATACGGCAACGGTCAGCCTTGACGGATTTGCGGCAGATCATAATTGGATGAGGGGAAATCCACAGAGCTTTGAACGTGCGGTGGAGGCAATAAAGATGATGGCGGAAGAACCCGGATTTGTGTTTGATGTGGTGACTTGTGTCAACAAGCATAGCTATATGCGTCTGGAGGAGATGAAGGAATTTTTGCTGAGTTTGGGAGTGAAACGCTGGCGGCTTTTCACTGTGTTTCCTGTCGGACGTGCGGCAAAAGATCCGGAACTGCAATTGTCGAACAGGGATTTTCGCGGAGTGATGGAGTTTATCAAACGTACGCGCAAGGAGGGAAGGATAAAGACGGCTTATGGCTGTGAAGGTTTCCTCGGAAACTATGAGGGAGATGTGCGCGATCATTTCTTCCATTGTCAGGCAGGGGTATCGGTAGGGTCTGTTTTGGTGGACGGTGCTATTTCTGCTTGTCCCAGCATCCGTGCCGACTATCATCAAGGCAATATTTATAAGGATGACTTTATGGAGGTGTGGAATAACAAATATCAGCCTTATCGTGACCGCGAGTGGATGCGCAAAGGGGAGTGTGCCGACTGTGAGTTTTTCCGTTATTGCAAAGGAAACGGCATGCATCTGCGTGACGGGAAGGGAGATTTGCTGTTTTGCCATTATAAGAGGTTGCAAACATTATAAAACTAGAAAATATGAACACGAAAAAGAAAATCGCGGTGCGTAAGCTGTTATCCGGCGTATTGGTATTGCTGGGCTTTACTGCTTGTGACAGTGATGGTCCCGGTAATGAGTTATGTGAATATGGGACTCCCTCGGCGGATTATCAGGTGAAAGGAAAAGTACTTGACCAAACCGGGAAGCCGATAAAAGGGGTACAGGTGGTGGTAAAGGACTTGGATGCTGTTTTTGTGAAGGGTGAGAAGGACTATGTGTCGGATTATGACACTGTATATACGGATGTAAAAGGTGAGTTCGAGAGTGACAAGGCGCATACTTTCAGCATAGGCAGTCAGGAAGTGCTTTTCCATGATGTGGATGGAGAGGAGAATGGGGGAGAATTTGAATCTGTTACTCTAGGGGTGGATCAAATGGAAAAGTCCCAAATAAAAAAAGGCGGAAGCTGGTATACGGGAGCTTATGAACTGAAGACTGAGGTGAAACTTTCGTCGAAGAAGAAATAATCCAAGAAATAAAACTAAACTATCCATTCTATTCTATTATGAAAGGGCTGTGGCAGACTTAACCTGCCCAGCTCTCCCTGTCTAGATTTCTGTAACTGATGGCTTCTGCCAGATGGATGGACGTTACTTGTTCACTGTGGTCGAGATCTGCAATGGTTCTTGCCACTTTCAAGATACGGTCGTAGGCACGAGCCGACAGGTTGAGTCGTGTCATGGCATTGCGCAGTAGATTGAGCCCCTGTTCATCGGGTTCGGCATATAGGTGGAGCAACCGGCTTTCCATTTGTGCATTGCAATATACTCCCGGATGATTGGCAAATCTTTTTTCTTGCATTTTTCTAGCACAGATTACTCTTTCACGGATGGAAGCGCTGCTTTCTGCCTGCTGTTTTTCCGATATCTTTTCAAATGGCACGGGAACGATCTCTATCTGTATGTCGATGCGGTCTAACAGCGGTCCTGAGATGCGATTCAGGTAGCGTTGTACCTGTCCGGGGTTGCAGACGCATGCCTTGGTAGGATGGTTGTAGTATCCACAGGGGCAGGGGTTCATAGAGGCTACCAGCATAAAGCTTGCCGGATAGTCGAGGCTGTATTTGGCGCGCGAGATGGAGATGTGGCGGTCTTCCAAAGGTTGCCGGAGCACTTCGAGCACACTGCGGTTGAATTCCGGTAACTCATCCAAAAAGAGGACACCGTGATGTGCGAGACTGATTTCTCCGGGTTGTGGATTGGCTCCTCCGCCCACCATTGCAACCTGCGAGATGGTGTGATGGGGGCTTCTGAAGGGGCGGGTGGCTATCAGAGATGAGTCTTTTCCCAATTTTCCGGCAACGGAATGTATCTTGGTCGTTTCCAGACTCTCGCCCAGCGAAAGAGGAGGAAGAATGCCCGGCAGTCGTTTGGCCATCATAGACTTTCCGCTTCCGGGTGCGCCAATCATGATCAGGTTGTGCCCTCCTGCGGCAGCTACTTCGAGTGCGCGTTTCACGCTTTCCTGTCCTTTTACGTCTGCAAAGTCGTATGGGAAATTCTCCTGATTCTTATAAAATTCTTCGCGCGTATTGACTATGGTGGGTTTCAGCTCTCGTTCACCGTTGAAGAATTCTATGACTTCTTTTATATTTGCTACTCCATAGACATTCAGGTGGTTAACCACAGCCGCTTCGCGGGCATTCTGCCGGGGAAGGATGAATCCTTCAAAGCCTTGTTCGCGTGCACTGATGGCGATGGATAAAGCTCCTTTGATAGGTTGCAGACTTCCGTCCAGACTTAGTTCGCCTATGATGAGGTAGCGTGATAATTTTTCTTCGGAAACTATTTTTGCGGCAGCCAGTATACCAATGGCCAAAGGCAGGTCGTATGAGGAGCCTTCTTTGCGTATATCGGCCGGAGCCATGTTAATGACGATCTGACTGGTGGGAAACTTGTATCCGTTTACTTGTAAGGCGGATATGATACGTTCATGGCTTTCTTTTACGGCAGAGTCCGGCAGACCGACAAGAAAGAATTTTATACCGCGCGAACTATTGACTTCAATAGTTACAATGGTTGCATCAATTCCTTGTACAGCCGCGCCATAGACTTTTACCAGCATTCTTTTTATTTTTTCTTTTTACGAGCTCTTTCGGCTGCTTTTGCGGCTTTCTCTTTTTCTTTGTCTTGCTCTATGAGTTGTTTTACTTTATCTATTAATGCTTTTCCTCTGATGTCTCTGGCGACCACTCGTTTATTGGGTGCTATCAGGAGGTTGGCGGGCAGGCGGGTAATGCCTTGTTGTTTGACTATGGAGTTGTCCCAGCCTTTAAAGTCACATACTTGTTTCCACCGGGTGGTGTCTTTGTCGCAGGCCTTCAACCATTCTTTCTTGTCCAAGTCCAGTGACAGGCTGACAATGAGGAACTTCTCTTTTTTCAATGCCTTCTGTACGTTGACCAGTGAATCCTGTGCCGCCATGCTCGCTTTGTCCCAGCTTGCCCAAAAATCGAGAAGGATGTACTTGTCTTTCATCTCTTTCCAACCAATGGTCTTTCCGTTTTTATCGGTACAGGAAATTGTGTGTAGGCTTTGTCGGTTCAGTTCCTTCTTTTCCTTCAGCTTGGCTTGTAGGTCTATCATGTAAGGCGTGTCCTTGATGCTTCCGCTTAGCCCCTGTATCAGTTCATCTATCCGCGAATAGTCGGGAAGACTGTCCTGCACGTAATATTGTTCTATTAAATAAATATTGGCGAATGAGTGAGGGTTTTCTTTAATGAGACGGTCTACCGTAAACATAAGGCTGTCTGCTTTTGTTTTTTTGATGGCTTGAAGGATATATGCCATTCTTTCGTTGTCTCCTTTTCCTTTGATTTGTATATCTCCGGGAGTGCCGTTCCACGTTACGCTCTCTCCTTTGTTGGCAAACACGGGCAGAACTTCTTTATCGCTAAGTAACAATGAGAAGATGGTGAAAGTATCAGAGTTGATAGTGTAACTGAACTTTCCGTTTTGTGCGATAATCGTATCCAGTTTATAGTTAGGCTCCTGGTAGAAAACGAGTATGGTATCAGAAGACAAGCTGCTGATATTCCCTTTTAAAGTGAAAGTGCTCTTCTTGCTGCAACCGGTCAGCAGGAGTATAAGCGCAAGGAAAAGAAAAGATAATTTTTTCATCTCAAATTATTTTCTGCGAAAATACTCATTTTGGAGGTAACAGGCAGTATAAATGGAAGTTATTTTGCATAAAAAAACCGGGATATCCTTTAAATGGGACATCCCGGCTGTTTATTTAGTTATTTTAAATAGTCTGATTATTTGATAGAATCAGCAAATTTAGCGAATTCGCGGTCGTTTGCAGCTCTCTGAGCCATTGAAGCGTCCTTAGCGATTGCACTCTTAATGCTGCTGCTTACCAATGAAGCATTGTTAGTGCGGGCACCAACGATAGCCATTAAGTAGTCAGTCATTGCATCAGGATTCTTGATAGCAGACAAAGTTGCTTTTGCCTTGTTGTAGTCTTTAGCCAAAATCTGAGCTTGAGCAGCACTGTTAGTCTTAGAGTCACCGAATGAGTTTACAGCTCTTTCATATTGACCTTGAGCGATGTACAGGTTACCCATAGATTCGCCAAGTTCTTTAGTACCGGCAGCTTTACCGAAGTAAGTTTCAGCAGCAGCTTTGTCACCCTTGATCAAAGAGATCAAACCTAAGTTCATGTTAACTTCAGGAGAAGCGTTAACGCTGGCAGCTTTCTTGAAATAAGATTCTGCTTTGTCAACGTTACCAGCCTGATAAGCCAATTTACCCAAGTTGTTGAAAGCACGGTAATCGTTAGGGAATTGTTTTGTAGCCTGAGTATAGATAGCTTCTTGTTTAGCAGGATCGTTAGTCAGTGTAGCAGCATACAGCAATTCTTCAACATTCAGTTCTGAAGGATTAGAAGAAGCCAGCTTAGCGATTTCTTCGTCAGACTTACCGATGATTTCGTAGTTCAAAGTCAAACGAGAACGACGCAGCTGAGGAAGGATTTCGTCAGCCAAAGTTTTGTAAACTGAAGAAATGTTTTTGATTTCTTGTTCTCTTTGTTCAGGATCCTGATACATGGAAAGAACGCGAAGAATCAATTCTTTATCTTGGATGTTTGATTTGGATACCAGTTCCTGGAAGCCTTCCCAGTCCTGAGCCGTATACTTGGTGTCTACTGCTGCATCGATTTTTGCTTTCTTCAGGTCTTTGCTCAACATCTTAGTTGTGTTGCTTTCACGATTTTCAGCCAGTGTAGTATTCAAGCTTACACCACCATCAGGAGAAGCGTATGCAGAAACTTCGATGTTGCTGATCTTCTTGTTAGCAGCTTCGTTTACGTTAGCCACTTCTTTATTGAATTCTTTAGCAGTTT
>OHUD01000987.1_pt1 | contig 10527 bp, 10 predicted proteins | sample 1579021 | NCBI WGS metagenome assembly OHUD01 (sample SAMEA3879597, study PRJEB24766) | human gut metagenome | biome: human-associated habitat; feature: feces | place: USA | collected 1985/1987
TAAAATACGATTATGAAAATGTTCCTTCATATCATCCAGAAGATTTAAAAGAATATTTAAATATGTTTAAAGAAAATAACATTAACGCTTTTTTCTAAATTTAACTTTCATTTGAAATCAAAAACACTTATTATATAAACAAAATGATAGGAATCAACGTAAATGAAAAATAGAACAAATAAAATATTAGAATTACTGACATCTGAAAAGAGAATCGAGGTTTCTCAACTCGCTGAATACCTAGGTGTTTCCCAAGTAACGATCCGCAAAGATTTAGATGCATTAGAAGCTAAAGGAATCATCAAGCGTGAACATGGGCATGCTGTGTTATGTAGCACAGATGATATCAATGGTAGAATCGCGTATCATTATGAAGAAAAGAAAAAAATAGCTTTAAAAGCTACTGAACTTGTTCATGAAGGCGATACAATTATGATTGAAAGTGGTAGTTGTTGTGCACTTTTAGCGGATACGTTAACTCAACTTCATAAAGACTTAACCATTATCACAAACAGTGCTTTTATCGCAGAATATATTCGTGGAAAATCAAATTTTCAAATTATTCTTTTAGGTGGAATTTATCAACAAGATTCACAAGTTATGGTAGGTCCTATGGTTCAAGAATGTGTATCCAACTTTTTTGTCGATTATTTTTTTATCGGTACAGATGGATATGATTCTAGAATTGGCTTTTCAAATCGTGATCAAATGCGAGCACAAGCCGTACGTGATATGTCGCATCAAGCCGAACAAATAATCGTGCTAACAGAAAGCGATAAATTTTCTAAGCGCGGTGTTGTACCATTAAATTTAAAAGATAAAATAAAAACTGTTATAACGGATCATTCTATTGATTCTTCTTACGTTCAAGAACTAAAAAATCAAAACATTCAAGTCATAACGATTTAAAAAGGAGCCATAACGAATAAGTAATTTTTATTACTTATGGAGTTTAGCTCCTTTCTTTTTATCTTATTATTTTTTTAACTCCTAGAGCCTTAGTTTAAATTATTGTTTTTCTAAAATTCTAGTTATCGAGTGTGATATCTTCTTAGATTATGGTCGATGCATACGAGCGGTATCTCCAGTTTTACATCAGATACTTCGTTGTGTCATACACACCTCATCTTTCTATTCACATGTCTATCAATGTGAATTGATTCTTGGCTATCTTTTTTTAGCTTGTTTTCGCATCCCACTATATTTCATATCCTGCAATACCAGAATATATGGTATATTTAAGCATCTTCCAGTTTTTGAGACATCTCATAAGATAAACACAAAGAGAATTGGAACGATATCTGATATACATTACAATTAACCAGCTATTTTTGCACAAACAAAAGAAAGACCGATATTCAGATTTTTTAAGTCTTGAATATTCGGTCCTTTTTTAAACTAAAACGTTTTTATCTGTTATAGCCCCTTTTACTATTAATCATCAATATAAGCTGTAGCCATTGATTCTGACCAAATAAGTGTAGAAGATGTATTCAAACCTTTTACTTTCTTATTACGCAAACAATATGTTTGTACACCATCTGTTGGTAAGTATGCACATAGTTCCGCTTGACGAACATAAGCCTTTAAGTAAGCAGCTGCTGAAGCATCTTTATCAGCTGTATAAGCACCTGCAGCTAAGTATGAATCTAATTCATCATCTTTTAAACGAGCAAGGTTATTTACACCTTGTGATTGAATAAAGTAATCAACGCTTGTATCTTCAGGGCTTGTAAAAGAGTTTCCTAAATAAGATACATCCCAATCACCAACAGCTGAATCATCACTTACAGTTGCAATAACTGTATTAAATTCCATTGTGTTTGCCTTGAAGTCGACACCAAGTTCTCCCCATTGTTTTTGTAACATAGGAATCATTGTATCCATCGCATCTTTTTCTTTTGTAGCCAAGAACTTAATGCTTAATTTTTGACCATCTTTTTCACGAATACCATCACTACCAACAGTCCATCCCGCATCATCTAAGATTTGTTTAGCTTTTTCTACATCATAATCATAGTAAGTAGCACCATCTACTTTTTCTTCACCACGAACATATGCACCATTTCCGCCAGATACTGGGTTACCAAACAAACCTGGTACATATGCTAATTTAGCATCTTTATCATCTAATTTATAATAGCTTGCGATATAGGCTTCACGATCAAATCCATAAGCCAAAGCTTGACGAACAGCCTGATCTTGGCATGTCCCTGCTGCTGTATTCATAAACAAGAAGTCTTCACGATCACTTGGATACGAATCCATAGTCAAACCTTTATCTTTGTCTTTGGCTACTGTGTTGATTTTATTCGCTTCCACTACATCTGGAATATAATCGATTGTTCCATTTTCCAATTCTTTGATTTCAGTCGAAGTCTCCGTTTTCTTGATCATAATCTTAGAAATTTGGTATTCTCCATCCTCAGCTTCAAAATTTTCATTTCGATCCAATGAAGCTCCCTCTGTTTTAGAGAATGATTTTAATTTATAAGGACCTGTTCCAATAGGATTACTATTGTTCTTTTCAACATTTGAAGTTTTTCCCTTCTTATACTTCAATGTTTTTGCACTACAAATTTTTTGTATTCCCAAAGTCGATTCTGCATCAATTTTTGGCTTTGCCATATGGAATACAACTGTATAATCGTCCGGTGTTTCAATACCAGATACTTCCTTTGCATCTCCATCATGATATTCGCTATATCCATTTAGGAAATCTACATTACTTGAAAAACGTCCTGTATAACTTGGGTCAGCCATAACGCTAAACGTTGCCTTTACATCTTTTGAAGTAAATTTAGATCCATCACTAAATTTAACACCTTTCTTCAATTTAAATGTCATTGTTGTACCATCATCACTAATAGTAGGTAAATCCTCTGCCAATTCGGGAACTAAATTGGCATCCTTATCATATGCCAACAATCCTTGATATACCAAGTTAACTACATTGTGATCGTTAACGGTCTGATAATACATAGGAGAAAAATCTCCATTCATTTCTGTAAACAATCCAACTGTTAATGTTTGTTCTTTACCAGAACCCGATCCACCTGCAGAACATCCTGCAAGTACAAATGCCATACCTAAGGCACATACACTTCTCTTATTCATAACTCTTCCTCTTCTCTTTCATGTAAACCATTATAACGCTTTCTGAAACATATTCAATTGTTTTTTACATTTAATTTCTGTAACAACATTATTTGCTTTATATAAAAGAAAAAAGCCTATCTTTTATGATAAGCTTCATATAATTCATTCTTTTTGCAAGCCATTTCTTTAGCAACTAAACCAATAGCTTCTTTTGTACGCATTCCAGATTCAATATATTCATCCACTTTCGTAATGGCTGTATACATATCAAATACAACGTCATCTTGTTTAAAGCCATCCATGACAATAACCATTTCACCTTTACAAGTAGCCGCTACTTCTAACACTTCTTCAATGGTACCACGAATATATTCTTCATGCACTTTTGTAAGTTCTCTAGCTAAACACATTTGACGATTTCCCAATACTTCCAACATATCTTGTAAAGTATCCTCAATACGATGAGGTGCTTCATAGAAAATCGTTGTATAAGGAATTGTTTTGATTTCTTCGAGTTGTTTCTTTCTTTTTGAACTCTTATTGTCTAAAAAGCCATAGAACAAATAGTGATAACAACTCAATCCACTCGCAACTAATGCATTCATAGCTGCGTTGGCACCTGAAACAGAAACCACATTAAATCCATGCGAAATGGTTTCTTGAACTAATTTCTGTCCTGGATCTGAAACCAAAGGGTAGCCTGCATCGGAAACTACCGCAACATTTTCGCCATTTTCTAATCGTTCAATGATTTTAGGAATACTGACCTGTTGATTATGTTCATGATGCGACATCAACATTGTATCAATTCCATATGCCATTAAAAGTTTTTTTGTGTTACGCGTATCCTCAGCTGCAATGACACTCACTTCTTTTAAAATATCCAAAGCTCTAGGTGTCATTTCCTGCAAGTTTCCAATAGGTGTAGGAACCAAATACAATGTGGAAACATCCGATTCAAAACTCTTCTGTCTAATCATTATTTAATTCCTTGTCTGGCCACAATTCTTTGAAATCCACAAACAAGACTTCTTCTTTGTTCTCTAACTTAGCCTGTTTTTGAAGAACGTTCATACTTGAAATACGATACTTCTTGTCTTTATATGTCACAGTTGAATTGATTTTTGGCAAATCCTTACGCATTCTTGTATATTCTTCATTTTCAAAACGCAAACAACACATTAGTTTTCCACACTGTCCACTCAACTTTTGAATATTCAATGCCAACAACTGGTTTTTAGCCATATTGATTGATACTGTATCAAAATCTGACATGAATCTTGAGCAGCAGCATTCCATACCGCAGTTTCCAATTCCACCGACAATTTTAGCTTTGTTTCTTGGACCCACTTGTCTTAATTCTATACGACAATGTAAGTGTTGTGCTAAATCTTTCAATAGTTGTCTAAAATCTACACGATCATCAGATACATATGTAAAAATAACTTTTGTACGATCCAATGTATATTCAGAACTAATCAAATGCATATCCAACTTCAAATTTGCGACACACTCGTGACAAATCTTCATAGCTTCTTTAGCTCTTTCTACATTTTCCTCTTTACACTTAATATCTTCGGGTGTTGCCTTACGCAATACCGGCTTGATATCTCCTTTTACTTTGGAAGCATCAAAATCAACGGTAGGGACACAAACCTTTCCTAATTCTTGTCCACGTACTGTTTCTACAACAACGATATCATTTGTATAGTATTTTACATTTGACCCGAAAGTGTAGGCTTTTTTTGATTCTTCAAACTGAATATAAACAATATATTTATATGTTACTTTTCCTTCTGTATTCACTAAATCACAGCCTTCCTAATATCATAATAAAGCTTATCCATAAATAAACCTAAATCGACTGGTCGATATAACATATCCATATTCTCAACCAAAATCGAATATAGTTTTACTTTTTTTTCTAAAGGTAAATTTACCCTATCATTTTTTACATAGAATAAAATCCATTGAATCCACAATTGTATCCAATCCTTATTCATGCGTTCAGACTTATTCACAAATACACCTGTCTGCATCTTTTCAATTTGTGCAAAAGAAGATGCATGTTCAATATATTCAAGTGCAACTTGTTTTAACTCTTCAAAATCAGGCAAAGACAACAATTCAATAGCCTTATCATACGTATATCCAGATTCGGCCAACATCTTCGCGTTTTCTTCACTTGTATTTTCAAGCAATAAGTGTTCACAGCTTTCCGGTTTAAAATGAATAGCCTGACACCTAGATTGAATAGTCGGTAATACATTGGATTTTTCATCCGCAATTAATATACCATAAATCCCTTCACTTGGCTCCTCTAAAAACTTCAACAAGCTATTTGAAGCATCTGGCGTAGCCTTATCATAATGATCTAGAATATAGATTCTGGCATTTTGTTTTCCTGCACTCGTTGATTCAAAAAACGCCTGTAAATCCACTATATCTTTCTTTTTAATACGATCATTCGATACAATCATGTAATCTAAAGATTCTTCATTCTCTATCCGCTTACAGCTTTCACATTCTTGACACGCAAAACCATCAACATCTGTATGTTCGCACACAATACTTTGTGCAAATAAGATGGCTGTTTCTAATTTACTTGAACCTTTTGGTCCGTGAAATAAATAGGCATTCGCAACTCTTTGATTCTTTAAGGCATTCGACAACGTCTGATACACAACAGGTTGTGCTTTTTTTAAATACTCTTTATTCATGTTCTTTAATAACCTTTAAAACACATTCCATAGCACTTTTTAAAACTTCTTCTTTACAAGGCTCGGCATCAATCACTTCAATGCGTTCTGGATACATAGAAACTAATGTTTCATAGCCTTGACGTACAGCTTTGTGGAATGAACTTTCTTCTTGGTCCAAACGATTCAAGTCGCCACGAAGATTCATACGTTTTTTACCCGTTTCTACACTAACGGATAAAAATAGAGTCTTTTCAGGCATACATCCATCAATCGCAAACTGATTGATATCCCATACTTCTTTTAAACCTATGCCTCGTGCAATTCCTTGGTATGCCAGACTTGAATCAATGAAGCGATCACACAATACGATCTTCTTATTTTCCAATGCCGGAAGAACAACTTCTTTTAAATGTTGTCTACGACTTGCTGCATATAATAATGCTTCTGTACGATCATCCATTTCTGTATTGTTTACATCTAATAATATATTACGAATGGATTCTGCAATCTTGCTTCCGCCTGGCTCACGAGTATAGATACAATCGTATCCCATTTTGATTAATTCTTCTTGTACCGCTTTACATACAGTTGTTTTTCCTGATCCATCATTTCCTTCAAATGTTATAAATACACCTTGTTTCATATTTTTCCTCACCATATATATTCAATAATTATTATTTTCTAATATCTATTCCTCATTTAAACATAGCGTTCTTCGGTTTTCAAGTGATTATTAACATCATATTTTACGGTTTTCAAATATATTTAGGTATCAGAAAATACAGTTTTCAAAAAAATACCCATAAGCATTCAACTTATGGGTATCTTTCAATTATAAAGTTTTTCCTGTCAACATTGTGTAAGCTTGAAGATATTTTTCAATTGTCTTATCCACAATCTCTTGAGGAAGTGTCCAGTCATTACCTGGATTTGCCTTTAGCCAGTCACGCGCAAATTGTTTGTCAAATGATGGTTGTGAATGACCCGCTTCATATCCGTCTGCAGGCCAGAAACGAGAACTATCAGGAGTTAACATTTCATCGCCAATAACGATATTACCATTTTCGTCTAAACCAAATTCAAATTTTGTATCCGCAATAATAATTCCTTTGCTTAAAGCATACTCAGCACATTTTTTATATAAAGCGATCGTGCAATCTTTGATCTTAGTTGCATATTCTTCACCATGTCCTGGGAAGTATTTTTCTAAGTGCGCAATACTTTGTTCAAAAGAAATGTTTTCATCGTGATCACCAATTTCAGCCTTTGTACTAGGTGTATAAATTGGTTCTGGAAGTTGTTGTGATTCTTGTAATCCTTCTGGAAGTTCAATACCACAAACCTTTCCTGTTTCTTGGTAGCTAGCCCATCCACTACCTGTGATGTAACCACGAACAATACATTCGATTGGAAGCATGTTCAATTTACGGCATAACATTGATTTTCCTTCAAATTTTTCTTGTTGGAAATATTCCGGCATATCCTTTGTATCCACACTAATCATGTGGTTTGGTAAGATATCACTTGTGTAGTCAAACCAGAATTTTGACATCTGTGTTAAAACAGTTCCTTTTTTTGTAACCTCATTGTTTAGAATTACATCAAAACAACTGATACGATCTGTCGCAACCATAATAAGGTTGTCCCCATTGTCATAAATTTCACGTACTTTTCCTTCTTTAATTGGTTTTAATTCCTGCATCTCGAATCTCCTTTTCTGCGTACAAGACAAAGATACAACTAAAACAAATTTAACACAATATGAAAATAAGGAAATCCTAAGATTTCCTTACAAATTTTTAACATTTAATGCACGAATCGCATTTAATACGGCAATAATCATAACGCCAACGTCTGCAAAAATCGCAACCCACATATTCGCAATACCAATGGCACCTAAAATCAAACAAACGAATTTAATACCAATCGCAAAATAAATATTCTCATATACAATATGAATACACTTCTTTGCGATCTTAATGGCTTTAGAAATCTTTAATGGATCATCATCCATCAAAACAATATCTGCCGCCTCAATAGCTGCATCACTGCCTAAAGCACCCATCGCAATACCAATATCAGCTCTTGATAATACAGGAGCATCATTGATTCCATCTCCGACAAAGCCAAGATTTTCTTTCGGTTGTTTTAAAGATAATAATTCTTCAACTTTATTCACCTTATCTTGAGGCAACAGCTCTGAATACACTTTATCAATATGTAATTCAGAAGCCACTTTATCTGCCACACTTTTTACATCCCCAGTCAACATGACTGTTTGTTTAATGCCAGCCTTCTTTAATGCTTCAATAGCCTCTTTGGCATGTGGCTTCAACATATCCGAAATCACAATGTGACCTGCATATTTGCCATCAATAGCCATATGTACAATGGTTCCTACAGAATGACATTCTTGATAAGGAATATTATACATCTTCATTAATTTATCATTACCTGCAAGTACTTGCACTCCATCCATTACAGCTTTAACACCATGACCACTTATTTCTTCTACATTTTCAATACGAGATTTATCAATGGTATTTCCATACGCCTTTAATAAACTTTTAGAAATAGGATGCGTCGAATAACTTTCAGCCATTGCCGCATACTCTAATAATTTCTCTTCTGGAATAGTCGCATGATGAATCCCTGCCACCTCAAATACACCTTGTGTCATTGTACCTGTTTTATCAAATACAACATATTTACATGAAGCCAATGCTTCTAAATAATTCGATCCTTTAACCAAAACACCCTGATTGCTGGCGCCACCAATTCCGGCAAAGAAACTCAAAGGAATACTGATCACCAATGCACATGGACAAGAAATAACTAAGAATGTTAAGGCACGATATAGCCATGTACCAAAGTCAGCAGGATTTGACATAATCAAATTGAATACAGGTGGAAGTAAAAACAATGCCAAAGCACTATAACATACGGCTGGCGTATAAATTCTCGCAAAACGGGAAATAAACGCTTCTGAACGAGATTTCTTACTTGACGCATTTTCAACCAAATCCAAAATTTTTGATACAGTGGATTCCCCAAATTCTTTTGTTGTCCTAATTTTTAATAAGCCCGTCATATTGATGCAACCACTGATTACTTCATCATTTTCACTGACTTCTCTAGGCAAGCTTTCCCCTGTTAAAGCCGCTGTATTTAGAGTAGAACTTCCTTCAACCACAATTCCATCAATAGCCACTTTTTCACCAGGTTTAACCACAATAATTGTACCAATCTCAACTTCATCCGGATCTACTTGTTCAAGATTTCCATCCTCATCTTCAACATTGGCATAATCCGGACGAATATCCATTAATTCCGTGATATTTTTACGACTTTTTCCAACCGCATAACTCTGGAACCATTCCCCAATCTGATAGAACAACATAACAGCTGTTGCTTCATCAAAAGATTTCAAACCAATAGCACCTACTGTTGCGACAGCCATCAAAAAATTCTCATCAAATACCTGACGATTTCTAATTCCTTTAAAAGCCTTAAGAAGAATATCATAACCAATTTCTAGATAGGCCACTAGAAACAAAGGAATTTCAATATATTCGGGTAGTTTTGCGACCTTAATTATAATAAAAAGAATACTCGCAACAATAATTCGCTTTAACATCTTCTTCTGTTTCTTGTTCATACTTATCTCTACCTCTCCAAAAACATTAATTGTTCAATCATTCAACTATAATAATTGAAAAATAGAGATGCTTTCGCATCTTACTTTTCATTAAAAGAAAATTTCGCAATCATCTTCTACTTTTTTACAATTTTCTAAAACACGAGCCATGACTTCTTTAGGTTGAACTCCATCTTCAAATTCAACATTCATCTTTAACATCATGAAGTTTACAACCGCATTCTTTACGCCTTCTGTATTATTAGCAGCTACTTCCATTTTGTTTGCACAGTTTGCGCAATCTACATCAATCTTATAACTCTTTTTCATATTATTTTCCTCCACATTTGAATAGTTGAACATGTATTCAACCTTTTACACTTTCATTATATAGGATTCATACATGATGTCAATAACTTTTTGACAATTGTTCAATCATTCAACTATAATAAAGAAAAAAGGAGAACTTATGATTGGTACACATTGTGACTGCAAGCCTAAAAATACAGAATTAGTACAAAAAGTAAAAGAAAACATGCCGGCCTTTGATGAAATCATGAACCTATCCGATTTCTTTAAAGTGATGGGAGATAGTACACGCCTTCAACTTTTATTATCCCTTCAACAAAGTGAAATGTGCGTATCCGATTTAGCTAACGTACTCGATATGACGAAATCTGCTGTATCACACCAACTAAAAGCTTTACGCCTTTCTAAACTCATCAAATCTAGAAAAGAAGGAAAGACTGTCTACTATTCATTAGACGATGAACATATTGAAACCATTCTAGGCATGGCTTTTGATCATACAAAAGAACACTAAGAGGAAGATCGATAAACTGGTTCAAAAGTCAAGGACAAATATCTGACAGTTCTTGTTAAATGAGTGTCACAAATAGTGATGCTCATTTTTTTATGCTTGTAATTTATTTGTTGTTTGCACGACGAAAAGAAGTCCTAGTTTTTGGACTTTTTTCAATCTGAGATTTATGCTTTTTTTTAGATTTTAGTATAATGCGTCAATGTCTTTATAGTAATCAAGTTGTGTATGATTCTTCCAGTTCAATGGATCTTTCAATTGTTCCTTGA
>OHUD01000988.1_pt1 | contig 10522 bp, 8 predicted proteins | sample 1579021 | NCBI WGS metagenome assembly OHUD01 (sample SAMEA3879597, study PRJEB24766) | human gut metagenome | biome: human-associated habitat; feature: feces | place: USA | collected 1985/1987
CCCCTCTCCGCCTCGACAAGCTCGGCACCTCTCCCCTAGGAGAGGCTTTTTATTATCTTCTTGCCTTAGCAGGCTCAATATTAACCTTATAACCCTTGATAAAGTTCTTGTTCATCGCACCGATAACCTTTTCGGCTACATCCTCCGGTACCTCAACAAAGGTGAACTTATCATAAATATTAATCAGGCCGATATCACGCGCCGGAATGTCTGCTTCGATAGCAATGGTGCTGACAATATCCTTAACCATAATCTTCTGGCTGCGGCCGATGTTGATGAACAGGCGCACCATGCCGGGACGGCCGCCGGTGTTGCGCAGATCCTTGGAGAGGATATCCTCCTGCGGAGCCTCCAGAGCCTTAATGCCCTCCTGCATCAGCTTCAGAGCTGCGGCAGCAACCTCTTCGGCGCTGTAATCATCCAGCAGGCTTTCGGCAATCGGCATATAGTCATGGTATGCGTTCAGCTCCAGCACAGTCTGCATCTTGCTGATAATCTGGTCGCGCTGACGCTCGATAACGTTAGCAGCGGTCGGCAGCTGACGGCGTTGGATTTTAGTCTTGACGGTACGCTCAATCAGTTTCAGCTGACGGAACTCACGCGGAGTGATGAAGGTCATAGCTACGCCGGTGTTGCCTGCACGACCGGTACGGCCGATGCGGTGAACGTAGCTTTCCGGATCCTGCGGAATATCAAAGTTGATAACGTGGGTAATATTGTCAACGTCGATACCGCGGGCAGCAACGTCGGTAGCAATCAGCACATCAACAGCACCCTCGCGGAATTTCTTCATTACGCGGTCACGCTGGTTCTGGCTCAGGTCGCCATGCAGGCCCTCAGCCATATAGCCGCGGCTGGAAAGTGCGATAGACAGGTCGTCAACACCTTTTTTGGTGCGGCAGAAGATAATCAGCTTGCCGTCGATTTCTGCGTCCAGCAGACGGCACAGGCCTTCAATCTTATCCTTGGTTTCGAAATAGTATTGCTCAATCAGAGGTACAGTCAGCTCTTCCTTGGAAATAGTTACATTCTTCGGAGCTTTCATGTACTTCTTGGTCAGGCTCAGAATCGGACGGGGCATAGTTGCGGAGAACAGCAGAGTCTGGCGTTCAACCGGCAGGCTGCGCATAATTTCTTCGATATCATCAACAAAGCCCATATCCAGCATTTCGTCAGCCTCGTCCAGTACGAGGAATTTGATATGGTCCAGATGGATAGTACCGCGGTTGATATGGTCAATCAGACGGCCCGGAGTACCGATAACAATCTGCACATTGTTGCGCAGCGCACGGATCTGGCGTTCAATCGGCTGGCCGCCGTAAACAGGCAGCGCACGCACGCGGCGGGTACGGCCGATTTTGCCTACCTCTTCCGCAACCTGAATAGCCAGCTCACGGGTCGGAGTCATAATCAGCGCCTGAATATGCTTGAAGTCGGTAATTGCCTGCACCAGAGGAATACCGAAGGCAGCGGTTTTGCCGGTACCGGTCTGTGCCTGGCCGATAACGTCGTTACCTTCGAGCACCAGGGGAATAGTAGCGGCCTGAATCGGAGAAGGCTCTTCGAAGCCCATGTCAGTCAGGGCGGTTACAATTTTTTTGTCCAGCTCTAAGCTGCCGAACATCTCTTTTTGAATGGTCATTAATGTTTATCCTCCATATTGTTTTTTTCTTCTAATAATTTATCAATAGCCATGGAAATAGCTGTCTGAGCTATTCTCAGCTTATTTTCTGTTCGTGTAGACATAAAACGGTGCTCCTGACAATATACCACGTCGTCAGTGGCGACGGCAATATATACAAGGCCTACCGGCTTGCCCTCACTGGCTCCCGGTCCGGCGTTGCCCGTAATACTCACACCGTAATCGCTGCCCAGCTGCTTGCGCACGCCCAGCGCCATTTCGCAGGCAGTTTCGCGGCTGACAGCACCGTATTTGGCCAGCGTATCTGCCTGTACATTGAGCAGCTTCTGCTTGGCCATGTTAGTATAGCTGACGATGCTTCCCAGCAGATATTCGCTGCTGCCCGGCACATCCGTAACCAGGCTGCTGGCAAGACCGCCGCTGCAGGATTCCGCAAAGGCAATAGTTTTGCCCTGCTTCAGCAGCTCCTGCCCTAAGCAGGCCGCCAGAGTGGCATCATCCACACCGTATATATAATTATCAACGCTCTTGCGTACCTTGGCTTCCATAGAGTCGAGCAGCTTGACTGCCTCCTTGTCATTGGCAGCCTTCGCCGTAAGCCTGATGAGAATTTCACCGTAGCGGGCATAAAGCGCAATCGTGGGATTCGTCTGCGCCATAATCAGCTCGTCGAGCTTGGATGCCACCATAGATTCGCCGATACCGCGCAGATGCAGAGTGCGCGACATGATAATGCCGTGCTTGCTGAAGCGCTGCAGCATTCGCGGCAGCAGCTGCTTTTCGCACACATCCGTAAGCTCGCTCGGAGGTCCGGGCAGCATAATGAAGATTTTATCCTTATATTCCAGCCACAGTCCGGGAGCGGTACCCACATCGTTCTGCAGCACCTCGGCCCCGATGGGCACATACGCCTGCTTTTCGTTATTTTGCGAAGGGCAAAGTCCCTTCTTGGCAAAATATGCATCTATGCGTCCCCACGTATCCAAATCGAGATAGCCTTCGGTATGACATACCTCCATCACCATCTCCTTGGTAATATCACCGCGCCGCCGCTGGTAATGATGATATCGGCGCGCTGCATGGCCTGCTCCAGCACTGCGCGCATACGCTCCGGATTATCTCCGACCGTAGTGTGATATAAAACATCAAAGCCTATATTATTCAGCTTGCGGGATAAATACTGCACATTGGTGTTCAAAATTTCACCCAGCAGCAGCTCCGTCCCGGTAGTAATGATTTCAACCTTCATCTGCTGTCACCCTCTCACCGGTTATTTTGACTCTTACAGCAACGCTCTTAAACCAGCTCTGCCACCATTTCATAGGTAAAGCCTTGCAGAATACGCACTCTTACCATCTGGCCTACCTTCAGCTCGGCGGCATTTTCGATAAAGATGTTGCCGTCGATATCAGGTGCCTCGTGATAGGAACGTCCTACCGCAAGAGCGGGTTTTCTTCATCAAAGCCTTCGACGATAACGTCCAGCTCTTCATCCTCGCGCTCCTGATGGATTTCTTCGGAAATACCTGCCTGCAGCGCCATCAGCTCATGATAGCGGTTTTCCTTAACCTCAGGCTCAATCTGGTTTTCCATAGCGCCGGCCACAGTACCCTCCTCTTGGGAATACTGGAACACGCCTGCGTTTTCAAAGCGCTGCTTTTCAACAAAGTCCATCAGCTCCGCAAAATCCTCGTCGGTTTCACCGGGGAAGCCCACGATGAAGGTAGTGCGGATAGTAATTCCCGGAATACGCTCACGCAGCTTGGCCAGAAGCTCCTCTACCTGCGCGCGTGTATCGTAACGGTTCATGCTGTCGAGCAGTCTGTCGCTGGCATGCTGCAGAGGAATATCAATATACTTGCACACCTTGTCGCATTCGGCGAAGGCTGCAATCAAATCGTCCGTAAAGTTGTTGGGATACAGGTACATAACGCGAATCCACTTAATGCCCTCCAGCTCGTTGAGGTCACGCAGCAGCTGCGGCAAAAGCAGCTTGCCGGTGAGGTCCTCGCCGTAGCGGGTGGTGTCCTGCGCCACGACAATCAGCTCCTTGACGCCGTGAGCAGCAAGGCTTCTTGCCTCTGCCATAACCTCATCATAAGGGCGGCTGGTGTAGGGACCGCGCAGCTGCGGAATAATGCAGTAGGAGCAGCAGTTGTCGCAGCCCTCGGCAATTTTCAGATACGCCATGTAACCAGGCGTAGTCAGCATTCTGGGCGGAGCCTGCACATTTTTGCTTTCCAGCTTCTGCAGATGCTTCACGCGCTTGCCTGCCAGCACCTGGTCGATAACCCAACCGATATCGGTAAAGCTGTCGGTGCCGACGATAGCGTCAACCTCCGGCATGCTTTCGAAAAGCTCGTCTGCATAACGCTGGCCGAGGCAGCCTGTCATAATCAGATACTTGCAGCTGCCCTCCTCTTTATATTGCGCCATTTGTAAAATTGTGCTGATGGATTCCTCCTTCGCACTTTCGATAAAACCGCAGGTATTAACAATAATCAGTTCGGCATCTGCGGGATCATTGGTAATCTCCAGCTGCTTATCCTTGATAATACCCAGCATAACTTCAGAATCTACCAGATTTTTGGGACAGCCGAGGCTGACCATACCTATTTTCATTCTTTACCTCCAAAACCTGCTGCCCTCACCCAAGCTGTCGGGACAGCAAGCAAGAGCATAAATCACTATAATCTAATCACTGATGACTAATGACTAATGACTAATCACTGTTCACTAATCACTAATCACTAATCACTATTTACTGAAACGAACCTTACTCAGCCACTTATTCGTCAGTCCGTCCTGCTTAACAGGCTCCAGATAGCTGCTGTTAAGCCAGATTTTATCGCCATCGGCAGCAGCCTCATCAAAGCCGCGCGGGAACAGGAAAAGATAGCCTGTAGCGTTTTCCTGTGCTATCGCCTGCACCTGCTCGCTTGTCAAAAGCCATTCCATAACCGCAAGGCCCTGCAAATCATCGGCAGTATTCTTAAAGAGGCCTACGCAGAAAAGATTTACCGGCGTGCCTTCCTTGGGATAGACAACATAAGCGGGAAATTTATTTTCCAGATATTTAAAAACGTAGCTTTGTCTTGTTATGGCCACATCCGCATCACCTACCGCCGCCATGCGCACCGGTGTAAAGGGAAACTTGGAATATTGCCCGATAAAGCGGTTGATATTGCCTAAATACTCCAGCGATTCATCCTCGCCGAAGCGGTCTGCCAGACCTGCCAGAAAGTTTTGCGTGCTGTTGCTGTCGGATAAATTTTCCAGAGCAATGCGCAGCTGCTCTTTTCCTGCCAAATCCTGCCAGCTGCAGATATTGGCCTGACCGACAGTACGGGCGTACTGCTGATTGACCAGAAAAACTATCGGATCATAGAAAACGCCGTACCAGCTTAAATCCGCGTCACGGAATTTCTGCGGCAGTCTGTCGCCATCGGCAAAGGCCACAGGCTTCAGGCTTCCCTGACGCTTCAGGCCGGCAAGCGTGCGCTGCTCGGCCAGCACAACGTCCGGCAGCTCCCCGCCGGGCTTCAGCTCGTAAACAGCCTTCAGCTGCAGCTTAGCCTTATTATCCTTGTTAAAGGCATCCACCAGATTTTCAGTAAATTTATTATCAAGCTCGGAATACAGGATAATGGTTTTTGCCCCTGCGTTCTGTACAGGAGCAGGCTGCTCACCGCAGCCCCCCGTCAGTATTCCGGCCAATATCAGCACTAAAAAGATACAACGGATCATCTCATCCCTCCGTTACTATCTGCGGCGCTTATCCTCACGCCTTTTTCCACCGGTACTGCCTGAAGCGGTACTGCGCGTTGCCTTACGCGCTCCACTGCCGGCAGCACTGCGGGTTGCATTACGCTTCGGTCCGCGAGATGCATCACGCTTCGCGCCACGCGCTCTGCCGCGCTGCTCCTGCTCCGTATGCAGCAGGCATTTAGGTCCGCTGCCCACAAGGTCCATACGGCCTGCCTTCTGCAGCGCCTCCAGCACCAGCTTGCGGTTACGCGGAGCACGGTACTGCATCAGCGCACGCTGCATTGCTTTATCATGCGGATTGCGGGCCACAAATACGGTTTCGCCGCTTTCCGGGTCGACGCCGGAATAATACATCGCTGTCGCCGCACTGCCGGGAGTAGGAATGAAGTCCTGCACCTGCTCCGGATTGTGCTTGATGTCACGCAAAAACTCTGCCAGCTCAATGGCATTGTTCAGCGTGCAGCCAGGATGGCTGGAAATAAAGTACGGCACCAGATATTGCGGCAGGCCGATTTCTTTATTTTTTTGCGCATAAAGGCGCATAAACTTCAGATAAACTTCCTTGCCGGGCTTGCCCATACGCGCCAGAACCTGCGGTGCGATATGCTCGGGCGCCACCTTCAGCAGACCGCTGATGTGATAGCGGCACAGCTCATCCAGAAAATCCTGCTTTTTATCCGCCAGCATATAATCATAACGGATACCGCTGCGGATAAACACCTTCTTGACGCCCGGTAAAGCGCGCAGCTTGCGCAGCAGCGCTATATAATCGCTGTGGTCGGCATCAATATTGGGGCACGGCTTGGGGAACAGGCACTGTCTGTCCTTGCACACGCCGTATTTCAGCTGCTTGGCACAGGAAGGATGGCGGAAGTTGGCCGTAGGGCCGCCAACGTCATGGATATAGCCCTTGAAGCCGTCCAGCTGCGTCAGAATCTTAGCTTCGCGCAGAATAGATTCATGGCTGCGAGCCTGAATGATGCGTCCCTGATGCGCATGAATAGCGCAGAAGGAACAGCTGCCGAAGCAGCCTCTGCTGCTGACAAGGCTGAACTGAACCTCCTCCAGCGCCGCAACGCCTCCCTTGGCATCGTAGCTCGGATGCCACTTACGCATATAGGGCAGATCATAGATAGCGTCCATCTCCTCCATCGTCAGTGGGAAGATGTTCGGATTCTGCACGATATATTTCTTCTGTCCCTTCTGGACTACGATTTTGCCATAAAACGGGTCCTGCTCCTTGCTCTGCAGCTTGAAGGCTCTGGCAAATTCCTTGCGGTCGTCCTTGATAGCCTTCCAGTCGGGAAGCTCCACATATTCGTCATCGGGCAGAGTGTCGGACATATACGCCGTACCGCGGATGTAATGCATATCCTCGGCAGAGGCACCGCCTGCCAGATAGTCGGCAATTTCCACTACCTGCTTTTCGCCCATGCCGTAAACCAAAAGGTCCGCACCGCTGGCCTCCAGAATAGAGGGCATCAGCTTGTTTTCCCAGTAGTCGAAATGCACAAAACGGCGCAGGCTGGCTTCAATGCCGCCGATAACTACAGGCATATCCGGCCACAGCTTTTTGACGAGCTGCGCATAAACGGCCGTAGCATGGTCGGGACGCTGTCCCACCGCGCCGCCTGCGGTATACTTGTCGACAGCACGCTCATTCTTGGCTGCCGTATAACGGCACAGCATGGAGTCAAGGTTGCCGCCGGAAATAAGCACGCCCAGTCGCGGCTTGCCCAGCTCTGCCAGATATTCTGCTTTATCCCAACGCGGCTGGCACAGCATAGCTACCTTGTAGCCATGCGCCTCCAGTACACGGCAGATTACTGCCGGACCGAAGGAGGGGTGGTCTACATAAGCATCGCCGCTGATAAACAGAAAGTCAATCTGCTCCCAGCCACGCTCGGCAATTTCTTGAGCGGAAATTGGTAAAAACTGTTTCATTAAAAACTCCTGAACAAATTATTATTTCTTCTTATCGGCCTTCGCTTCGCCGGCAGCCTGCGGCTGCTGCGGCTCAGCCTGCTTAACCTCAGCCTGCGGCTTCGGTTCTTCTGCCTTCGGCGCAGGTGCGGCTGCTGCCGGCTGCGGCGCTTCCTCTACTGCGGCAGCAGGTGCGGCCTTGGCTTCGGCTACGGGCTGCGGTGCAGTCTCCTCTGCCTTAGCTGCGGCTGCAGGCTGTGCGGGAGCGTTGCGCAGATAGGTCTTCACGGCCACGCCATGCTCGCCCTTCAGGTCAACAGCCTCGCCGTTCACCTTGATGCGTACAACGCCGATATTGCCGTACTTGACAATCAGCTTATCCTTAGCCTCGAAATGCTTGCTTTCCTTAGCATGCAGAATGCCGGCAAAAAGCTCCTTGCCGTCGGCACTTGCCTCCAGCCAGCAGTCACCCTCGGCCTCCAGGTCAACAGTAACCTTGTCCAGCACTGCGGGTGCTTTAGCTTCAGGCTTAACCTGCTCGGTCTGCTTGGCCTCTTCCTTAGGCATATTTTTAAAATAATCAATTGTAGCGGGAATAGCAAAATAGCCTGCTGTGAGCACCGCTACCGCTGCTAAGCCTGCCAGGCACTGCTTCATCGGCAGCTTCGGCAAACCCGGCATTTCAAAACGGCCTGTACCGCTGCCGATATCACGCTTATCCTTCAGCTGGATATTGAGGCGGACCTTTTCCACCTCACGGATACCCTGGCTGCGTACAGCCTCTGCCGCCATACCGGCAGCACTTGCTTTATATTCATTAACAAGCTCCGGACCGTTCAGTCCCAGATAATTACCGTAGTTGCGGATTATTCCCTTCAGGAAAACCTCGCCCGGAGTTTTATCATATTCGTCATTTTCTACAGCCTGCAGATAACGGCTGCGGATACTGGTAGCCTTTTCGGCATCAGCAAGAGAAATACCCTTAGCTAATCTTGCTTCTTTCAAAATTGCGCCGACAGTCTTTTCCTTATCATCCATTTCGCCTGCACCTCCGCTTATTCACGGCGCAGGAAGCGTTCCTCTGCTTCCTTACGCGACATTATAACCTCTCGTGGCTTGCTGCCCACAGATTGACCGACAATGCCCAGCTCCTCCATGGTATCTACCAGACGCGCCGCACGCGTATAGCCTATGCGGAAGCGTCGCTGCAGCATGGAGCTTGATGCCTGCCCCATATCCAGCACAAGGCTCAGGGCATCCTCAAAAAGCTCATCCTCTGCAGGCGCATTGGAGCCTGCATCCTCGGCATTATGGCCTTTATTATCACATTCCAGCTCCTGCTCTGTTACTTCTTCACTGTAATTTACAGGAATGGACTGCTTGATAATGAAATCTACTATTTTATTCAGCTCATCATCGCTGACGAAGGCACCCTGCACACGCACGGGCTTGTTGTAGCCCATGGGGTAAAAGAGCATATCGCCCTTGCCGAGCAGCTTTTCCGCACCGCTTGCGTCCATAATAACGCGGGAATCCGTGCCGTTTGAAACGGCAAACGCAATTCGCGAGGGAATGTTGGCTTTTATAAGGCCTGTTATAACATCAACGGACGGCCGCTGAGTTGCAACGATAAGGTGAATGCCGCAGGCTCTGCCGAGCTGCGCAATGCGGCAGATGGATTCTTCAACATCCTTTGAAGCAACCATCATAAGGTCGGCAAGCTCATCGATTATGATAACAAGGCGCGGCCACTTATCCTCCTCGCGCTCCTGCATGGCATTATAGCGGTAGATGTCGCGGGCGTTGACTTTTCCCATCTTGCCGTAACGCTGCTCCATTTCCGTAACCGCCCAGCGCAGTGCGCCCGCCGCTTTTTTCGGCTCGGTAACAACGGGACAGAACAGGTGCGGAAGCGCGGAGAAGATGGACAGCTCAACGACTTTCGGGTCGATGAGGATCATTCGAACATCCTTAGGTGCGGATTTGAAAATCAAGCTCAATATGATGCAGTTGATGCACACGGATTTACCGGAGCCCGTTTGACCCGCAATCAGCATATGCGGCATTTTTTCAAGATCCGCAAGCACGACTTTGCCCGCAATATCCTTGCCCAAGCCCATTGTGAGCGGGGATTTTGCAGTGTTGAATTCACGCGTTTCAAGCACATCGCGGAGGTACACGGGTGCGGTATCCTTGTTCGGAATTTCAATGCCGATTGCTGATTTTCCGGGTATCGGCGCTTCGATGCGGACACGCGGAGCCGCAAGCGCAAGTGCAATATCGTTGCTCAGGGTCGTGATGCGGTTCACGCGGATTCCCTGTGCGGGCTGGAGCTCGAACCTTGTTATCACCGGACCGACGCTGATATTTACAATTCGTGCGGAAATATTAAAGCTGTTGAGCGTTTCGATAAGCACCTTTGCCTTCTCCGTCGGCGATTCTGATGCAACCGCTGCGGCAGGGTCGGGCAGGCGCAGAAGGCTGTACGGCGGCCGTTGGTATTCGATCACGGCGGCGGGAACGACGGAGGAGACGGTGTTTCCCGAGGAACTGCCGCCTTGCGAAGAATCATTGCCGCCGACGGGTGTTGATTTGCGTTCTGCGGAAAAGCCGCTTTGCGCCGTTTCGGACTGTTCCGTGGTGCTTTGCGGCGGAATGTCTTCCATGCGTGTCACCGGAATGCCGCGCAGGAAGTCATCATCGGCTTCGGTTGAATCTCCGGCGGCGGGGCTGTCGAACGGCTCTGCCGACGCGGAAACAGCCGAATCGGAAGACTCATTGGAATAATCCGGCTCGAAAGGCATGTCGTCATCCGCTGTCGGAGGAGCAAAGCCCTCTTCGTCGCGTTCAACATCGGCATAGGAAAGGTTCATCGGAATGTCAATGTGTTCATCGCCGTAGGAAGGAAAATCCTCCCGAGACCCGTTGTCAGCATCAACATCGGAGGGAACAAAATCGCTTGTTTTCAGTTCACGTGTTCCGCTGCGCCTGTGCTTCTGAGGTTTGGTTGTTTTGAGCGGCCCCGAAACGGGGAAAAACTCAAGTTCATCATTGTTTTTTGCGGTGCCGAAAGGCTTGCGCTTCTGCGGGGTGTGCCGTGCGGTGAAATCGGATGTGCCGACGGTTTCGGCAATGTCCGCCGCATTCACGGTTTCGGAACGTGCGGACATCTACGCTTCCTGCCTTTTGC
>OHUD01000995.1_pt1 | contig 10435 bp, 7 predicted proteins | sample 1579021 | NCBI WGS metagenome assembly OHUD01 (sample SAMEA3879597, study PRJEB24766) | human gut metagenome | biome: human-associated habitat; feature: feces | place: USA | collected 1985/1987
CCGGCGGAAACAGGCTGGTCTGCCCGGTCACAGGCTCTCCTCCCGGAAGTGCCACAGCAGGATGCTGCCCGCGATGCCGGCGTTCAGGCTTTCCACCCGGTCGGTCATGGGGATGCGCACCGTGCTGTTGCAGGCGGCGATGGTCTCATCGGTCAGGCCCTGCCCCTCGCTGCCGATGACCACGCAGACGCCGCCGGGATACCCGGCCTTTGCCGCGCTGAGCGGCTGGGACTGGTACAGCGCCGCCGCAAGGCAGGTGATGCCTTTTTCCCGCAGCAGGGCAATGGCCTGCGGCATGGCACCGGTCTCAATGACCGGGATGCGCACCGCCGCGCCCATGGAAGCGCGCAGGGTCTTGGGGGCGTAGACGCTGGCGCAGCCCTCGCTGAGGATGACGCCGTCAAAGCCAAAGGCCGCCGCGCTGCGCAGCAAGGTACCCACGTTGCCGGGGTCCTGCACCCGTTCCAGCGCCAGATACCGCCCGCCGGGGCGCACCTCTTCCAAGGTGTGCACCGGGGTGCGGAACACCCCGAACACTCCCTGATGGGTGCCCACGTCTGCCAGCTTGTCCGCCACATGATCCTCTACCAGATAATGCTCGCCCGGCAAAGCGGCAAGCTCCGGGCATTTTTCCAGCGCATTTTCGGTATAAAACAGGGTCTCCAGCTCTGCACCGCGGCAAAGCTCCGGGCACAATTTGCGCCCCTCGGCCAGAAAGCGCCCCTCGGTGCGGCGGAATGCTGCACCGGAAGCAAGGCGGCAGGCGTATTTTATTTTTGCGTTTTCCCGGCTGGTGATCTTTTCGTCCATTGTATTCCTCCTGCTGAAAGCGGGCATTCATCTGTAAAAAAGCAAAAAGGGCAGCGTCTGCCACAAAAGCTCCTGCGGCAGGGCACTGCCCTGAAACACTGTTTTCGTCCGCAAGAACCCCGGATACAAAACGGACGCCCGCGCGTATACGCGGGCGTCACGATTCAGGTTCTTGATCAGGCGTTCTTGACGGTCTCGACCAGAGCTGCAAAGCTCTTGGGATCGTTGATGGCCATCTCGGACAGCATCTTGCGGTTCAGCTCGATGCCTGCCTTCTTCAGGCCAGCCATAAAGGTGGAGTAGTTCATGCCCAGAGGACGAACTGCGTTGTTGATGCGGCAGATCCACAGGTTGCGGAACTGACGCTTCTTCATGCGGCGGCCAGCCAGAGCGTAGTTGCCGCTCTTCATGACCTGCTGCTTGGCCATCTTAAAGTGCTTGCTCTTGCAGCCGTAGAAGCCCTTGGCCAGCTTCAGCATCTTCTTACGACGTTTGTGAGTCATGGTTGCGCCCTTGATACGTGCCATTTTTTATATCTCCTTTAGTTATCTCAGTAGAATGTGTTTGCCTGCGGCTCGCTCTTAGGCGTAGGGCAGCATGCTCTTGATGGTAGCTGCGTTGGTCTTATCAACGTAGCTGGGCTGACGGTAGCCACGGGTCAGCTTGGTGGTCTTCTTGGTCAGGATGTGGCTGCGGAATGCATGACCGCGCTTGATCTTGCCGTTCTTGGTCAGCTTAAAGCGCTTCTTAGCGCCGGAGTGCGTCTTCAGTTTCATCTTAGCCATTTTAGTTTCCTCCTAAAATTAGTCCTTATTGGGTTTCGGGATCAGCAGAATGGACATCGTGCGGCCCTCGAGCACCGGCGGCTTATCCATGCTTGCCTGGGGCAGAGCCTCGGCAAAGCGTTTCAGCACGTCAGCACCCAGAGCACTGTGCGCCATCTCACGGCCGCGGAAGCGGATCGAAGCCTTCACCTTGTGACCAGCGGCCAGGAACTTGGCAGTCTGGTTCAGCTTGGTGTTGAAGTCGTTGGTGTCAATATTGAGCGAAAGGCGGGTCTCCTTGACCTCGACAACCTTCTGGTTCTTCTTGGCTTCCTTCTCCTTCTTCTGCTGTTCAAAACGGTATTTGCCGTAATCCAGCACCTTGCACACAGGCGGGGTAGCCTGCGGTGCGATCTTGACCAGATCGAGCCCGGCTTCTTCTGCAGCGCGCATGGCCACCTGAATGGACACAACGCCCTTCTGCTCGCCATCGGCACCGATCAGGCGAACTTCACGATCACGGATCTGACCGTTGATCTCCAGTTCCTTCGACTTTCCAGCGGTAGCGATAATGAATGCACCTCCAAACAATAATCCATAGTGTTGCAATATTTGGCATAGAAAACGCGGCCGCCCATTTGCAGGACAGCCGCGCGAAATTTCACACAAAAGCGCAGTTCGTTCAAAGAATCGAACCGTGTTTGGGTATAGCCCGGGGATTCCGACCCCACAAGGCGAGCGCGGCACAGGCCGTAGCTGCTTTCTTTACCGGAATAGTTTACCACACCCACAAAGCCCTGTCAAGCACTTTTACGCGATTTCAGGGAAAAATATTACTTAACCTCAATCAACTTCCCCAGCTCCAGCGAGTAGATGCCCTTATAGGTCACCGGTTTCGGGGCAAAACGCTTGCTGATGGCAAGGGCATAAAGGTCAAGCTGGGCGTGATAGGCGGCAAGGAAGTCCGCTTCGGATTTCCGGCGGTCCGTCTTGTAATCCAGCAGCTCCAGGTGATCCGGGAACACCAGCACCAGGTCAGCGATGCCCTGCACCAGCACCTTTGCCTGTGCCACGGCAGCGCTGTCGGCGGGGGCAGTGCCCTGAGCGGCCAGCACCTCGGCGGCAGGCAGGGCCGTGATGAAGTCCAGCTCCCGCAGCACCTCATCTGCGGCACGGATGCGCGCAAAGGCTTCGCTCTCCACAAAGCGGCAGATGCGCTTTTCATCCAGCTTCTCCGCAATTTCGGGCGCGGTGAGCTTTGCTTCCACCTGCCGGTCGCGCTCGGCAGGGATCGCCGTTTCCAGCGTGCCTGCCTGTTTTGCCGCTGCAAGAGCCGCAAAATCGGCGTGCTCCAGGAAGGCGTGAAGGGCCGTGCCCATCTCGGCGGCGGTCAGGCCGTCCTTTGCCAGAAAGCCCGGGCGTTCCAGCGTGGTCTGCTCTGCCTTGTGGACGATGCCGGTCACGCTGACCTTGGCGGGCACTTGGGCCAGCTCCGCCGCAGGGTACTGCCAGGCAAAGCCCTGCCGCAGCGTCTCGGTCAGGGCCGGGTCAGCCTGGGCCAGCGGCCTTTCCTCCAGTTCCGGGTCGGGTGGCTCCACGCCCTCGGGCAGTGCCTGCTGCACTGTCAGGGTGATGGTGCTCCCGGTATCCTCAAAGGGCAGTTCCAGATCCTCGGCCAGTCGGCGCAGAGGGCCGCCGTTGGGGTGGACGAGCAGGGCCGCGCGGAGCCAGTCGGCAAAGCTGTTTGCCTGCCGGCAGAGCGTCTGCCCCGCCCCGGCTTCAAGGAAGGCCGCCGCTCTGGTAAAGGGGTTGGAGGTCTTCCCGATGCCCAGCGGCACGGTCAGGATCAGCTTATCCTGCGCGCGGGTCAGCGCCACATAGAGCAGGCGCATCTGCTCACTGCGCATCTCGGCGGCGTGGACATTGGAGAGCGCCGTGTAAGCCGCCGTCTTGTAAGCGCCCTCGCCCTCCTCGGGGCGCAGGCGCAGGCCCGCCCCATACATCCGATGCAGGAGCACCGGCTGGCGGGTATCGGCGGCATTGAAGCGACGGGCCGTGTCGGCCACGAACACCACCGGGAACTGCAGCCCCTTGGAGCGGTGGATGGTCATCACGGTCACACAGCCGGGGCGGGAGCCGCCGGGCACGGTATCCTGCCCCGTGGAGCCTGCCAGCGCCGCAGCGTCAATGGCCCGCACCAGCGCCGAGATGCCGCCGGAACCGGCCCCGGCACAGAAGGAAGCAAACCGCCGGGCATCCTCCCGGCGGCGGGCACCGTTTTCCATCACGCCCAGTGCGGCAAGGTAGCCGGTGGAAGCAAAGATCTCCTCCAGCAGCTGTTCTGCCGGGGCACTGCGGGCCATCCGGCGCAGCTCGGTCAGCCGGGCATAGAACGCCCGGACTTTTCCGGTAAAAGGGGTGTCTTCCCCGCTGTTCACGGTGAGCAGCAGCGCGCCGTAGAGGCTGATGCGCTGGGGGGCGTTTTCCCCCTGCTGCTTCTGGATCTCTTCGGCTCTGGCCCGCAGGCGGACAAGGTCGTCATCGGTGAAACCGAACAGCGGGCCCAGCATGGCGGCGGCAAGATAGATATCCTGCGCCGGGTTGTCAATGACCTTCAGCAGGGCGATGAGGGGCCGGATGTGGGGGGCATCCAGCAGGTTTTCGCGGGCATCCGCATACACCGGGATGCCCCGGGCGGTCAACGCTTCCACATAGGCCGGAAAATCATTGCGCGCCGCCAGCAGGATGCAGCAGTCCTCGTACTGCACCGGGCGGGTGGCACTGCCGTCCCGCACCGGCTCGCTGCTCTGCACCATCTCCTCGATGCGCCGGGCGATCCAGCCCGCGTCCGTTTCGGCGGTGTCATCGGGCAGGAAATGCGCCTCCACGCTGCCCGTGTATTCCCCGGGTGCCCCGCAGACCAGCCGCTGGCCGTCGCCGTAGGCCGTGTCACCGAGTTCTGGGGACATGAGCCGCTCAAACAGGAAGTTGATCCCTTCCACCACCTGCGGAGCCGAGCGGAAGTTGGCATCCAGCGCCAGCATGGCATCGGTGCCGGGGGTACCTTCTGCCGGGCGGGGCCGCGCCGTGCCGCCGGGCAGGGCGGGCCAGCTGTCCAGTTTTTCCCGGAAGATGCTGGGGTCTGCCTGCCGGAAGCGGTAGATGCTCTGCTTCAGATCTCCCACCAGGAAGAGGTCGTCCCCCGCCGGGGATGCAAGGCACCGGTACAAGGCATCCTGCAGGGCGTTGGTGTCCTGATATTCATCCACCATCACGGCGGCGTAGTTCTGCCGGATGACCCCGCACAGCGCAGTGGGGGTGCCGTCCGGGTCACGGAGCAGGCGGAGGGCCTGATGCTCAAAGTCACTGAACTCCAGCAGCTTCCGGTCCCGCTTTTTGGCCGAGAACCGGGCATCGAAATCCCGCACCGCCGCAAACAGGGCCCGCAGGCGGGGCTCTGCGGCCCTGCGGTCTGCCTCAGCCTCCTCCTCACTGCAGGGGATCAGCTCAAGGATCTGAGCAAACAGGGCCGCGCCTTCATCGGCGCGGGTGCGGATGACTTTTTTGTGCTCGCCGTTCAGCCGCTTTTTCATCCCTTTCAGGCCGGGCAGCTCCTCCATGCCCAGCACATAGGGGGTCAGCAGATCGTAAAGCGGGGTCCATTCCCCCGCCACAGCCAGCTGTTCCACCCTGCCCAGCAGGGCGGCAGCCTTGTCCAGCCGTTCCTGGGCATCGGTATATTTTTCCAGCACGGCATTCTTTGCCTTTTCCCGGGCAGAGGGCGTTTTCTTTTCCTCGGTATCGGCCAGCTCCTGCTCCCGGTCGCCCGGGCAGTCAGCCAGCGCGGCGCGGAACAGTTCCCCTGCTGCCCTGGCACTGCGGGCAGCTTCGGCCAACAGCAGATCATGCCAGCAGGTGGCAGCAAAGCCATTTTCCTCCTGCCACGGAGCCAGAAATTCGTCCAGCTTTTTGTCGTAATCGGGCAGGGCGCGCAGGAAATCGTAGACATGCAGGATCGTCTCGCCCGCCGCACGGTCGGTGCGGCCCTTGCCGTAGAGGTCGGCAAAGGCGCAGAAATCCGGGTCGCGGTAGGCATTTTCCAGCGTCTCGCTCAGGGCAGAGGCCCGCAGAAGCTCCACACTGCCGGGGTCTGCGGGGGAAAAGTCCGGCGGGATATCCAGCGCCTGAAAATGCTTGCGCAGCAGGTCCAGACAGAAGGCATCGATGGTGCAGATGGGCGCGCGCTGCAGCAGCATCCGCTGGCGGCGCAGCGCGCCATTGCCGGGTTCCGCCTGGCTGCGCTTCAGAAGCGCCTGCCCGATGCGTGCCCGCAGCTCTGCCGCCGCCGCATTGGTAAAGGTAACGATGAGCAGACGGTCCGCATCCACGGGATGCTCCGGGTCGGTGATGAGCCGGACAGCCCGCTCCGTCAGAACAGCCGTTTTGCCGCTGCCCGCCGCCGCGCTCACCAGCAGCGCGCCGCCCCGGTCCTCGATGGCGGCCCGCTGGGCGGGGGTCCACTTGGGTTCACTCATGCCTGTTCCTCCTCTCCCTCTTCGGGCTGCCCGGGAGCCTCAAATGGCTTTGCGGGGGCCTCCAGCGCCCGCTCCCCGATGCCGGTCTCGTGGCAGCAGACAAATCCGTAATCACACCACTGGCAGGGGCTCCGGCCCGCGACCAGCGGCTCGGCGGCGATCTGACCCTCATAGAGCTGCTGGCCCATCCGGGTCACAAGATCATCCAGATGCAGCTGGATGCGGTTCAGCTTGGCGATGTCTGCCCGCTTGTCCTTCTGGTAGGGGCTGGGCGCGCCTTTGTAATAGGAGAAGGGCAGGTATCTGCCGGTCTCGTCGGCATCCATGGCATCGAACAACTTCTGCTCGTCCCGCACCAGACCGTCCAGCTTGTATTCCACACTGTGGGCCGCCTTTTCGCGGGTGGTGATCTCAGGGGCCGGGTCGGCCAGCAGGTAGAGCACGCCAGCCGGTTCTGCCCCTGTAAAACGGCCGCTTTTATCCCGGGTCAGGCTGAACAGGTAGAGCAGCATCTGGCAGTCCAGACCGCAGTAGACCTCCTTCAGGTCCAGCTTTTTGGTGCCGGTCTTGTAGTCCACCACCCGCACCCAGCGGGTGCCGTCCTCCTCCACCCACTCGTCGGCACGGTCCACGGTGCCCACCAGCTGGACGGTGCGCCCGTCCGACAGGTGATATACCTGGGCAGGCACGGCATCCTCGCCCCGGCCAATCTTCAGCTCACAGGCCACGGGCTTGAAGCTGGACTGCCGCTGCTCATCCCGCAGGTAGAGCAGCAGGCTTGTCATGCTCTTTTTCAGGCGGGAGAGCAGATAGGCAAAGCGGGCGGTATCCTCGGGCAGATAGCGTTTGGCGTACTCGTCCACCAGCAGCGCGGCAAGGCTCGCCATGGCCTCATCGTCCAGCTCCATAAAGGGCTGCAGCGCCGCCATGGGGTTGTCCGGGCCGGGGTGAGGGTCCAGCGCCATCTGCAGCACCCAGTGCATCAGGGTACCGCTCTGGTCGGCGGAAAGCTCGGCCCGGCGGCGGGGCCTGAGCCCCAGCACATACTGCAAAAAGTAGCCGTAGCGGCAGGTATAATATTTTTCCAGCTGGCTGGGCGAAATGCGCAGCTTCCGCCCCAGCAGCGCTTCCAGCGCAGGCAGGTCATGCACCTGCCGGGGGGCCGTGTCGGCCATCCGGCGCAGCAGGGCAAGGCCCTGCGGCTCGGTCTCGCCTGGGGTGTGCAGAGCTTCTGTCAGGCTGGCACGTTCGGTCTCCGTCAGGGGCCAGCCGCCGCCCAGACAGTCCAGCCCATCTGCAGGGGTGGCCGCAAGGTCCGTCAGTTCCAGCTCCGGGGCAGCGGGGGCCAGCGCTTCCACGAGGGGTTCCAGCGCAGCGCAGAGGGTCTGCCCCTGCCCCTTGGGCCAGCTGAGCCACAGCCCCTTTGCAGGAGCGGTCAGGGCCTTGTAGAAGCAGACCTGCTCACGCACCACACGGTTCTCAAAGCAGTCGGGCAGGTCGATCTCCTGCGCCATCAGGGCGTCGCGGTCGGCGTGGGTCAGCAGGCCCGTCTCGCCGGGCGCGGCGGGGAATTCGCCCTCGGAGAGGCCCAGCACAAAGACGTAGTCCGGCGCATCGAGGCGCATCTTGCCCGCGCTGGCCAGCACCACGGCGTCCAGTGTCTGAGGGATATGCCCCAGGTCGGACGAGCGCAGCAGCAGCCCGAACAGCTCTTCGTACTCGGGGATGGTGACGCTCTGGCCGCCCAGCAGGCTCGCCATCTCGTCCAGCAGGCCCATGACCACGTTCCACTCCCGGGCGGCTTCCTCCGCCGCCGGGATGCCCCGGCCCGCGCGGATGGCCTTTACCTGAGCGGCCTGCTGTTCCTCAGCTCCCAGCGTTTTCAGGCAGAAATACACCGCCCGGCTGATGGCCTCGGCATTGACCCCGCGCACCTTGGCCCGGAATGCATCCACCGCCCCCACGAGCAGGGCACGGGCATGTTCTGCCCGCTCCCGGTTGCGGAGGTCCTCTTCGGTCAGCTCCTGTTCTCCAAAGCCCTTGGGGCTGCGCTCAAACTTCTCCCGCCAGGCCGCCGCCGTGGGGGCCCAGGTGTAGGCATAGTTTTCCAGCGCGCAGACCTGCTCCTCGCTCAGGGCACACAGACCGGTCTTGGCAAGGGTGGTCAGGTTCTCGGTCAGGTCGGCTCCCCGGGCGATCTCCAGCAGGGCCCGCACCGCCGTGGCCGGGGCGCTGAATTCCGGGGTGGTGGGTTCATCGCAGTACAGGGGGATCTCCGCCATCCGGAACTCATACCGGACTGCGGCACGATACTTGGCGATATCGCGGCAGACCACAGCGATCTTTCCGCACCGCACGCCCTGCCGCATCAGTCGCCGGATGGCACCGGCAGCGGCACGGGCCTCCTCCTCCCGGCTGGGCGCGGCAAAGAGCCGCACCTCGCCCGCCGGGGCATCCGCGGTGCAGCTGCCGGTTTCCAGCAGCTCTGCCACTGCGGCAAGGCCCGGGGCGTTCCGGTGGCGCAGATCCTTGCGCAAAAGCTGCGGAACGGCCACCTCCGTCCCATTTTTCCGGGCCAGCTGGCGCAGCTGCGCCGCCACCTGCTTGGCCCCGGAGAACAGGCTCAGGTCACCGGGCAGCAAGGGGGCTCCGTCATCGCAGAGGGCCACCGTCACGCTGGGCAGCGCCGCCAGCATGGCCCCCAGCAGCCGCTTTTTGGGCGCGTTGAAGGTATCGAACTCGTCAATGAACACCTCGCGCTCGCGCAAAAAGTCCGGCAGTTCGTCCCGGGCAAGCGCAGCTTCCAGACGGTCTGCCGCCAGTTCCAGACGGTCGGCGGGGTCCATGCCGGTGCCCGCCAGCAGGCTTTCGTAGCCCTGAAAAATGAGTGCCAGTTCGCCCAGCTTTGCGCTCTCGGAGCCGCAGTCCCGGGCAAGCTCCTGCAATTGCTGCCCGGAAAGCCCGGCGCTTTTCAGCTCATCAATGGTCTCGGCAGCCATCTGGCAAAAGGCCGCGCTGCGCCGGTGGCGGTAGTAGTAGTGCACATTATCCTGCAATTCCTCCAGCGCACGGCGCACCAGCACCGCCCGCCCGGCATCGGTCAGGGTCTGCACCGCCGCGCCGCCCTCTACCGCAAGGATATGCTCCGCCAGACTGGTAAAGGAATAGCTTTCCACCATGCCGGAAAGGGCATCTCCCAGCTCCCGGTAGATGCGCGCTTCGGTGCTGGAAGTAAACTGCTCCGGCACCAGCAGGATGCTGCGCTTTCCCGCCTCGGCGCGGGCACGGATGCGGGCATACAGCAGGGTGGTCTTGCCGCTGCCGGAAGCGCCCAGAACCAGTTTCAGCATTTCGGTTTCCTCCCGCTCGTTGATTTTTGCCTTTATTGTAACACGAAACCGGTGATAAAACCACAGCTTTTCTTTGCAATCCCCTGCCAGCTGTGGTACACTGAAAAAAACAGCCTGCACACCGGAAAGGGACTTTGTATGAAGATTTTAGCCGTTGACTACGGGGACAGCCGCACCGGCCTTGCCACCTGCGACCGCACCGAATTTCTTACCACCGCCATCACGCCCCAGATCACTTTAAAAGCCCGCAACAAGGTAGCCGCCCGGGTATGCGAGGTGGCCAAGGAGATCGAAGCCGAGATGATTCTGATCGGTCTGCCGCTGAATATGGACGGCACCGAGGGCGAACGCGCCGCCAAGAGCCGCAAGCTGGCAAAGACCGTAGAGCTTTGGAGCGGCCTGCCGGTGCGGATGTGGGACGAGCGCCAGACCACCTGCGCCGCCGCCGATCTTCTGGACGAAAGCGGCACCTACGGCAGCCGCCGCAAGGAGATATTGGATTCGGTCAGCGCCACGGTGATTTTGGAGGACTACCTTGCATGGCGCAAGGAGCATCCCGGGGAGATATAAAAAATGATGCCTGTGCGTGAGCACAGGCATCATTTTTTGACTTTACTATTTATCCCTGATAGGTCTCGATGCTCACGCTGTTGATGGTGATATCGGTGGTGGGCTTCTGGTTTTCGTCCACGGCGGTCTGGGCGATGGTGTCCACGATGTCCATGCCCTCGTACACCTGCCCCAATACCGTGTCGGTGTAGTCGAGGTAGGGCGCACCACCCGCCGTCTGGTAGGCAGAAACGACCTCCGCGCGGTAGCCGGCACTGTTCATCTGATCCACCAGCTCCTGCGTCACAGACTGCTCTCCCGGCAGGGTCTGCACCACGTAAAAGACGCTGGCGCACTCGCCGGAAACATCCGTGCCCATGCACAGGGCACCGGAATAATGGTGCAGGCTGTCGGTGGTCTCAGCCGG
>OHUD01000998.1_pt1 | contig 10430 bp, 3 predicted proteins | sample 1579021 | NCBI WGS metagenome assembly OHUD01 (sample SAMEA3879597, study PRJEB24766) | human gut metagenome | biome: human-associated habitat; feature: feces | place: USA | collected 1985/1987
CCCGGCGCTCACCAGCGCCCGGATGGCACCAAAGGCGATGACGTCGCTCATGGCGAACAGGGCGGTGAAATCTGCCCGGCGGGCCAGCAGGCTGTTCATGGCGTGGTAGGCGGACTCGAAATCGTAGTTGGACAGGCCGTAGAGCCGGTCGTCAAAGGTGAGCCCGGCATCCTCCATGGCATCCTGTGCGCCGAGGCGGCGCATCCGACTGGGGTAGCTGGTGGTCGGACCGCCGAGAACTGCTATCTTCCGGTGGCCCTGCGCGATGAGGTGGGAGACGGCGGTGCGGGCCGCAGCCCGGTCATCTACGCCCACCATCGAGAGGTTCGGGAAATCCAGTTCGTCGGAGACCAGCGTCGTCAGCACCGAGGGGACGGCGATGTTCGCAAAGCCCTGCTGGAAGTTCGCCACGCTGCCGCCGAGGAATATCATGCCTTTGGGCTTTATCTCCCGCAGGATCTTTTGGGCGGCGTCTATCTCGTTGGCATTCTCGTCCAGATAGGAGACGATGCCGCTGTACCCGTAGAGGGTCGCGGCCCGCTGCAGCTGAACGAGGAAGTCCGAGAAGAAGAGGTTCCGGGTACCCTTGACCACAAAGACGAGGCTGCGGGACTGCTGGATCTTCAGCTGACGGGCGTTGGTGTTGGGCACGAAGCCCGACTCCCGCATCACCTGAAGCACCTTCTCCTTCGTTTCGGGCCGCACATCGGGCCGGTCGTTGATGACCCGGGAAATGGTGCTCACCGAGCAGCCGCTCAACCGTGCGATGTCTTTGATGGTTAGATTCGGCATTCCGGGAGACCCCTCTCTTTTTGTCGAAAACGGTTTTTTCTCTGAAACTGTATGGGAACGATGTCGGGAACGGTTTCAGTGACTATAGTATGGCATAATTTGTGGAATAAATCAATAACTCTGAAACACTTTTGGCAGAAGTGCATAATGAATCAACCCTCTTTTGTGCAGGTTGATCTGCCCACAAAGCAAAATGGAAACGAATTTCCGGGAGTTCCCGGAAATTACCGGAAACTACCGGCACGACCGTACCTTTTTGTAACTTTTAAGACCAAAAAATACGTTCTCATGTGGGATGGATACAAGCTAACGGATGTGCACAGAGGGAAAACAGGCAAAAAATCCCGGTATCCCTGCCGCCGGAGCGGAAAGGATACCGGGAATGGGATCTGGGGAGATTTACTCGGAGCGCAGGGCCTTGACGGGGTTGCTCTTGGCTGCGCCGCGGGCCGGGATGATGCCGGCCAGAATGGTGAGCAGGGTAGCCAGTGCCACGAGGAAGAGGGCTGCATCCACGGGCAGGGAGGCAACGAGGGTCGAAGTGCCGGAGACTTTCTGGATGATGATGTTTCCGGGGATGAGCAGTATCTCGCTGAGGACGATGCCCATGACGCCCGAGCAGAGGCCGATGATGAAGGTCTCTGCGTTGAACACCTCGGAGACGTTCCGCTTGGAAGCGCCGATGGCGCGCAGGATGCCGATCTCCTTCCGGCGCTCGAGGACGCTGATATAGGTGATGACGCCGATCATGATGGAGGAGACTGCCAGCGAGATGGAGACGAAGGCCACCATCATGCTGCTTATCATGTTCACGATCTCGGTCACGCTGGTCATCAGGGTACCCACGAGGTCGGTGTACTGCACCATTTTTTCGTCTTCACCCTTTGCAGACATCCCGGCGTTGTAGGCATCCAGCTTTTCCAGGATGGTGGCCTTGCTGGCGAAGTCCTTCGGATAGATCTTGATCTGGCTGGGGGCGGCCTCGTCCGCGTAGCCGAAGGCCGTCAGGTTGGCCTCATAGGTGGCGGAAGAGGAGCGGAGGGTGGAGCGCATCAGCTCGGTCAGCTCGGAGGCGGTCATGTTGAGCTGGATGGCCTTCTGGAAAGCCGACGCGTCGATCTTGATGGCGCTCTCCATCTGGCTGCTCAGCTTGCCGATGTTCTGCTGGATGGCCGTTTTGAGCTGGGACTGTATCTGGTCCTGGAAGGTGACGATGCCCTTCTGGATGGCAGCGTCCAGCTGACTTTTCAGCACTTCTGTGATTTGGTCGGAGTAGGTCTCCATCACGGTCTGGATGGTGGTCTGCAGAGCGCTCGAGAGCTGGCCCTGCAGCTTGTCCGGGTCAACGAGGTCTTTCATGGACTCGGCCATCAGCTTCTGGAACTGCTCTGACTTGAGGTAGGCAGAAAAGCTCCACTTCTTGAAGTTGAGGATGCCGTTGCCGATGATATATTTCTTATAGTCCTTGAACACCTTCTGCACGAGGTCCTGCAGAGCCTCCGGCGAGACGGAGAGGTCCAGCTCTGCAAAGGCATCGCTGAGGTCGATGTCGGGCAGCTCGTCGATGTCGAGGGTGAGATCCGAGAAGTCGATGAGGCTGCTCAAATCGAAACTGCCGCTGCTGAGGTCGAAGGCACCGTTCAAATCGAAGTCGAGGGCATCGGCATCAAAAGAGAAGGCATTCTTGAGGGCGTTGGTGTCGATGGAGAAGAGGCTGGTCAAATCGAAGTCGCGGAGGCTCTCAGCCTTGCCGAAGCTCTCGCCGGTGAGGACGTTGGTGGCGGGGTCAGCCATCTGCTGCTTCACGATGTCGCTGTCGGCAGCGTCCTCCATGACCTTCTCGGTCAGGGAGGCGGGGTAGGCGATGCCGGAGGTGAGCATGGAAGCGGAGGCGGTGTAGTCCGGCTGGACGATGCCCACGATGGTGATGTCCTCGCCGTTCTCCACCAGCTGCTGCATATAGTCCTTGTCGTCGGCCTTGCTCTTCCAGATGCCGTAGGTGTCGTCGTAGACGTAGGTGTCGGCGCTGTTCACCAGCTTGAACTTCAGGCCCATCAGCTCGTCGTAGCTGTAGGTGCGGAAATCGCTGGGGACATCGACGTTCTGGTTCTGGGCAAACTGCTGTATCATCTTGTCCAGCTCGGCGGAGTCCCGCAGACCCATGGAGTAGAGGGCGTAGTCTGTCACAGTGCCGTATTTGCTCAGCACGACCACACATTCGGTGGGCTTTTCGGGCCAGCGGCCAGCCTTGACTTCGTACTGGGACTTATAAAGGTCGCTGTTGGCGGGCAGCTGATAGAAAACGCTGGTGTTGCTGCCCATGCTGTTCATCAGGCTGCTGGTGACGGAGGTGGAGCCGGAACCCGAGCTTCCCAGACCCAGCATCGAGAGGGTGGAGTCCGGGTTGACCTGATGCACACTGCCGTCGGCGTCCTGCCGGTAGATCTGGGGCGAGACGCTGTAGGAATACTCGATGGAGGTGGCGTCATCCGCAATGGTGGACTCGTCGCTGTCGAGATATTTCTTTAAGGAAGTGAGGTCGTTGGACGTCAGGCCCGACACCATCTTGGTGATGAGCTGGCGGACCGAGACCATTCCCTCCACGCCGCCGGAGGTGTCCTTTTTGCCGTCCTCGTCGGTGGGCAGGCCGGTGGCGGTGGTGCCGTCGCTGCTGCCCGAGGACAGAAAGCTCGTGATGTCCACGCCGCTGCTCAGGATCTGCAGCGGGTATTCGCTCAGGGTGGAGCGCTCCATGTCGGCGATGTAGGCGTTGACGCCGGTGGACAGCGAGATGATGAGGGCGATGCCAATGATGCCGATGCTGCCCGCGAAGGCCGTGAGCAGGGTGCGGGCCTTTTTGGTGCGCAGGTTGTTGAAGCTCAGGGCCAGCGAGGTGAGCAGGGACATGGAGGAGCGGCCCATGTTCTTGTGAACGGCAGGGGCAAGCTGAGTGGTGTCGGGTTCGTAGGGGGCGGTGTCGGAGCGGATGACACCATCCTTCAGGTTCACGATGCGGGTGGCGTACTGCTGGGCCAGCTCCGGGTTGTGGGTGACCATGACCACCAGCCGGTCCTTTGCCACCTCCTTGAGCAGCTCCATGACCTGGATGCTGGTCTCGCTGTCCAGCGCGCCGGTGGGCTCGTCCGCCAGCAGGATATCCGGATTGTTGACCAGTGCACGGGCAATGGCAACGCGCTGCATCTGGCCGCCGGACATTTCGCTGGGGTGCTTGTGCAGCTGATTGCCCAGCCCCACCTTCTGCAGTGCCTCGGTGGCGCGGCGCTTGCGCTCTGCGCCTGAGATGCCGGAAATGGTCAGGGCCAGCTCCACGTTGGCCAGAACGGTTTGATGGGGGATCAGGTTGTAGCTCTGGAACACAAAGCCGATGGTGTGGTTGCGGTAGGAGTCCCAATCGCGGTCGGTGTACTTTTTGGTGGAGATCCCGTTGATGACAAGGTCACCGCTGTCGTACCGATCCAGGCCGCCGATGATGTTCAGCAGGGTGGTCTTACCGGAGCCGGAGGGGCCCAGGATGGCGACGAATTCGCTGTCGCGCAGGTTCAGGCTGACATCATTCAGTGCGGTCTGTACAAGGTCACCGGTTTTATATTCCTTGCGGATCTTTTTCAGTTGAAGCATAGGCAGGCCTTTCTTATGCGTGCCCGGCGGCGTGTGGGAAATGCCGGACAAAAAACAAAATAACGTAGATATGGTATCAGATGAATGTGAACAAACCGTTGCTTTTCTGGAAAGATGGTGTTATGCTGGAGAAGGTGAAAGAAACAAAAATCGACACTTTATGACGTAAATTACCAGAAATCAAGACGCAAAAAGCAGCCATTCCTGCACGGTTCGACGCATAGTGACGTTTTTTCGGGGATTGAATCTTTCCGCAGGGCCTTATAAAATAGTATCGTACAGTACGCACGGAAGAAAAGTGCGGCAAATTTAAGGCAAAGGGGAAGGTTGGATTGACGGAACGACTCGTTTCAAAGCTGCATGTCGCGCTTTTGAGCTACGACGAGCGGGAGATCCGCGTCCGGAAAAATTATCTGGAGGAGCAGAATCCTGCGATCTGCTGTGTCTGTTTCCACAGCGGCGAGGAGCTGCTGCGGGAGCTGCGCCAGCAGCGCAGTGTGGATATCGTGGTGCTTTCGAGCCAGCTGGAGGATATGGATGGGTATGAGTTCCTCAAGCGGCTCAACAGCCTGCATAACCGCCCGCTGCTGCTGTTGCAGGGAGATGACTGGTACAGCGATGCCACGGCATCGTTCCTGCGGCCGGACGGCAGGCAGTACCTGCCGGAGCGCAGCAGCCTGCTGGATCTGCTGCTGGATCTGCGCAGCTCCACGGACATCGGGATCTTCTGGGTGCTGCCGTTCTGCAAGCAGCTTTATGCGGAGTGGGGCATCCAGCAGCCGGATGTAAACTGTGAATATCTGACCACTGCGCTGCAGGTCGTATGCGGCACGGAGCGGAAGCTGGCCGTGCGCAAGGAGATCCTGCAGACTGTGGCCGAGGAACACCACACCACAGTGGCCGCCGTGGACTGCGGGATGCGCCGCCTGATCGACGGGGTGGAAAAATACAACACCGAAGCCTGGCAGAAATTCAAGCAGGATTACGGCCTGATGGGGCATAGCGTTACCCTGGGCAAGCTGATCTATGCGGGCCGCCAGAAATTGATCGACAGCGGAACGCAGGGACGGAAGGCCGGACGATGAGAAAAAAGAGAGAGAACGGAATGGCAAAAGAGAGCGGGATGGGGGATTTCCCCCGCAAACAATTTGAGAGCGTGCTGCTGCACTCCCTGCGCATCATGGACCAGAACCGGGAATACCTGCAGATGCATCTGGCCCGGACCGGAGACGAAAGGACCCGGCAGGCGCTGGAGGATATGGGGCAGGAGAGCATCCGCCTGGAGCGCACCCTGCGGGAAATGATGGGCCTGCTGGAAGTGGAGATGAACGACAAGCCGTCCATGAAGCCGGTAGACCTGTGCTGGATCCTGATGGAGGCCGCCCAGATAGCCCCGGAGATCGAGAAGCAGCTGGGCATCCGGCTGATCGTGGATCACAGCCCGTTCCGGCGCTGCTATGTCAAGGCGGATGCCCAGGAGGCCGAGCAGCTGCTGTTTCATCTGCTTTCCAACGCCCTGCGGGCCGTAAGCCCCGGCGGGCAGATCAAGATCCGGCTCACCCGGGACGACGAGGATCTGTACCTGATCGTGGAGGACGACGGCTGCGGTCTGCCCACCGGTGAAAACTGGATGGAGAACCGCCGCCGCTTCCTGGGCGGTGTGCAGGCAGGGCTGCTGCTCTGCCGCCGCTACTGCGCCCACATGGGGTGGGTGCTTTCCCTCACGCCGCGCGATGCCGGAAGCGGCACCCGGGCGGAGGTGCGCATCCCGCTGGCCGGAACGATGTTTCCCATTGAGGGCAGCGTGGAACTGCACACCATCCATCCGGCGCTCACCACTGCCGACGGCCTGCGCTGGCAGATCCTGCGGGAGCTTGCCCTGTTGTCCGATAAAATGGAATGATACGATATTCAACGCCCTGCTCCGGGCTTTTCCGGGGCAGGGCGTTTTTGTGTAAAAATCACTCCGAGTAAAGAATCTTAACCGGAATGTAGAAAAACAGGGGGGCTGTATTCGTGAATTTAACAAAATGTTTAACTTTTTGAGCGGAAAATACTATTTTTTGCGTGTAAAATGTGGTGACTGGATTGATTGTATCCCGATTTTTGAGTATAATACAACTGTATTTTTATATTGTTCCTCAGGAGGAAAAGCAAGTGAGAGTAGGTCTTGACATCGGAAGCACCACCATCAAGTGCGCGGTGCTGGACGAACATGATGCGCTGATTTATTCAACATACGAGCGTCATTACAGCCATATTCTGGAAAAGGCGCAGGAGCTGCTGCGCCGCATCGATGCAGAGCACCTGCACGGAAACAAGGCTCTGCTGAGCATCTCCGGTTCTGCCGGTATGGGCCTGGCCGACAGCTGCGGCGTGCCCTTTGTGCAGGAGGTGTTCTCCACCCGTGTGGCAGTCAAGCGGTTTGTGCCCGCCACCGACTGCGTGATCGAGCTGGGCGGCGAGGACGCAAAGATCCTGTTCCTGACCAACGGCACCGAGGTCCGCATGAACGGCAGCTGCGCCGGCGGCACCGGTGCCTTTATTGACCAGATGGCCACCCTGCTGAAGATGAGTGCCGACGAGATGAACAAGGCCGCGGAAAAGGCCGAGCGCACCTATACCATCGCGTCCCGCTGCGGCGTGTTTGCCAAAAGCGACGTGCAGCCCCTCATCAATCAGGGCGCGCGCACGGAGGATATCGCCGCCAGCATCTACAAGGCGGTGGTCAACCAGACCATTGCCGGTCTGGCACAGGGCCGCCCCATCAAGGGCAATATCCTGTATCTGGGCGGGCCGCTGACCTTCAGCAGCGTGCTGCGCAAGAGCTTTGATGAGGCGCTGGGGGTCACCGGAACCTGCCCCGAGAACAGCCTGCTCTATGTGGCACTGGGTGCCGCCCTCTATGCGGACAAGGAGTTCGAACTCTCCGCAGTGGCCGACGCGCTGGACCAGTACGCCGCCACCGCTACTTATGCCAGTGAGCCTCCGCTCTTTGCCAACAAGCAGGAGTACGAGGAATTCCATGCCCGGCACATGTCCCACAGCGTGCCTCATGTGCCTTTCAGCGCCCAGTGCGGCCCGGTGCATATCGGCATCGACTCCGGCTCCACCACCGTCAAGCTGGTGGTGGTGGACGAGAAGAGCCAGATCCTGTACACCAATTACCAGCCCAACCTTGGCAACCCGCTGCCCCTGATCCGGGAACAGCTGATCAAGATCTACCGGGAGCACCCCGGCCTGCAGGTGGCCAGCGTGACCACCACCGGTTACGGCGAGGAACTGGTTAAGAACGCCTTCCGCTGTGATTATGGTCTGGTGGAAACGGTGGCTCATTTCACCGCCGCCAAATACTTTATGCCCGATGTGGATTTCATCATCGATATCGGCGGTCAGGACATGAAGTGCTTCAAGATCGAGGATGGTGCCATCAGCAACATCTTCCTGAACGAGGCCTGCTCCTCCGGCTGCGGCAGCTTTTTGCAGACCTTTGCGCAGGCATTGGGCTATGATGTCAAGAAGTTCGCCGCTCTCGGCCTGTTCGCAGACCGCCCCGTGGATCTGGGCAGCCGCTGCACCGTGTTTATGAACAGCTCGGTCAAGCAGGCCCAGAAGGACGGCGCTTCCATCGAGAACATTTCCGCCGGTCTGTCCATCAGTGTGGTCAAGAACGCGCTGTACAAGGTCATCCGCGCATCCAGCCCCGAGGAGCTGGGCCGCAAGATCGTGGTGCAGGGTGGTACCTTCTACAATGAAGCTGTTCTCCGCGCCTTTGAAAAAGAGATGGGCGTGGAGGTCATCCGCCCCGACATCGCGGGCCTGATGGGTGCCTACGGCGCGGCCCTGTTCGGCCTGCGCCAGAGCCATAAGAACCATCAGAAAACTTCCAGGATGATGAATCTGGCCGAGCTGGAAGCCTTCGACCAGAAGGTGGTCAGCGTCAAGTGCGGCGGCTGCGGCAACCACTGCCAGCTCACCATCAACACCTTTGCCGATGGCCGCAAGTTCATCTCCGGCAACCGCTGCGATAAGCCCGTGACCGGTAAGAGCGAGGACGACAGCCTGAATCTGTACGCCTACAAGCAGCATCTGCTGGCCGGTTACAAGCCCGTGCCCGGCAAGCGCGGCTCCATTGGCATCCCGCTCTGCCTGAATATGTACGAGCTGCTGCCCTTCTGGCACGCCTTCTGGACCAAGCTGGGCTTTTCCGTCCACACCAGCCCGGTGTCCAGCCGCGGCCTCTATCTGGCCGGTCAGGCTACCATCCCCAGCGACACCGCCTGCTTCCCGGCCAAGCTCAGCCATGGCCACATCAAGGCCCTGACCCAGATGCATCTGGACGCCATCTTCTACCCCTGCCTGACCTACAACATCGACGAGGGTCTGGGCGACAACCACTACAACTGCCCCGTCGTGGCCTATTACCCTGAAGTTCTGGCAGGCAACTGCCCCGAGCTGGAGGGCCAGAAGTTTATCTATGACTATGTGGGCATCCACCGCCCCAAGGACTTTGTCCGCAAGATGGCAAAGGAAGTCCTGCCCAAATACTTCGGCGGCATTTCCGAAAAGGAAGTGCAGGCCGCTGCCGATGCTGCCTACGCCGAGCACGAGGCCCACATGGCCCAGATCCGGGTCAAGGGCAGCGAGATCATTGATGAGGCACGCCGTCAGGGCAAGCGCATCATCGTGCTGGCTGGCCGCCCCTACCACGTTGACCCTGAGATCAACCATGGCATCGACCACCTCATCACCCGCCACGGCGCGGCTGTTGTCACCGAGGACAGCATCTCCAACCGGGTGGAAAAGTTCCCCACCAGTGTGCTGAACCAGTGGACCTACCACAGCCGCCTGTATGCGGCGGCCAAGTACTGCACCACCCAGAAGGATATGGATCTGGTGCAGCTGGTCTCCTTTGGCTGCGGCGTGGATGCCATTACCACCGATGAGACCCGCGAGATCCTGCAGGCAGGCAGCAAGCTCTACACTCAGCTCAAGATCGATGAGATCACCAATCTGGGTGCGGTCAACATCCGTCTGCGCAGCCTGTTCGCCGCTCTGGAGGAGCGCGACGAGGCGGCAGAGGAAAAGGCCGCCCCCAAGGCAGAAGCCTGATACATAGGAGGAACCTATGGAATACAATTATCCCAAATTTACCCCGGAGATGAAGCAGACCCACACCATCCTCATCCCCAACATGGCCATTACCCAGTTCCGGCTGTTGGAATACGCCCTGCGCTACGACGGCTACAAGTGCGAGATCCTGGGCAACTGCGGCAGCGCCGTGGCACAGCTGGGCCTGAAATACGTCCACAACGACACCTGCTATCCGGCCCTGCTGGTCATTGGCCAGTTTCTGGACGCCCTGAATAGCGGCAAGTATGACCTGGATCATACGGCCCTGCTCATCACCCAGACCGGCGGAGGCTGCCGTGCTTCCAACTACATCCACCTGCTCCGCAAGGCTCTGGTCAAGGCGGGCTATCCCCAGATCCCCGTTGCCAGCCTGAACTTCTCCGGTCTGGAAAAAGACAGCGGCTTCCAGATGACCCTGCCGCTGGCCCGCCGCGCGCTGGCCTGCATTTTCTACGGCGATATGCTCTGTGCCCTGCGCAATCAGGTGGCCCCCTACGAGAACGAAAAGGGTGCCGCTGACCGGATGGTCGATCTGTGGGTCGAGCGTCTGGGCCGCGTTCTGCTGGCCGGCAAGGGCTTTACCGCCCGGGAAATGAAGCACACCTTCCCGCTGATCGCAAAGGACTTTGCCACTATCCCGGTCACCCGGGTGCCCAAGGTCAAGGTGGGCGTTGTGGGCGAGATCTACGTCAAGTACAGCCCGCTGGGCAACAACGACCTGCAGAAGTTCCTGGAAAGCCAGGACTGCGAGGTGAACTTCCCCGGCCTGATGGGCTTTGTGCAGTACTGCGCCTTCAACATGGGCGAGGACCACATCCTGTACGGCGGCAAGCTGGCCGTGAAGGTGGGCATCGACCAGTTCCTGA
>OHUD01001000.1_pt1 | contig 10404 bp, 10 predicted proteins | sample 1579021 | NCBI WGS metagenome assembly OHUD01 (sample SAMEA3879597, study PRJEB24766) | human gut metagenome | biome: human-associated habitat; feature: feces | place: USA | collected 1985/1987
ATCGTTCCAGTAATCCATGCCTGCGCGCTTTAATGATTTCTCATTTAATTTGAATCCAAGCGGCTCGATTAAATGAAGTCTTGTCCCTGTTGCCACACAGGTCCTTCCGATATTTCCGGTATTCGCCGGAATTTCCGGCTCATAAAGTACAATATTTAACATATTTATCGCCTCTTCTATCTTCTTATTCGTTACTGTTCACACGATGTGCGACCAGCAACGCTCGCTCTTTCCACCAGCGGCTCAGTTCATCCGGTGCCGGACGATCCAGATACCGGGTTTCTTCTCCATTTACAAGTGTTCTTGCATTCTGTTCTTTTACAAATCCGATCCTTACTGCCGGAACACCTGCATTCTTCAAGCTTTCCAATGTCTCTTCTCCATGCTCTGTCAATACGAGATAGCTTCCGGCCGATGTAAGAAGATATGGATTTAACTGAAAGAATTCACAGATTTCCACTGTCTCCTGCTTAAGTGCAAGTTTTGAGAAATCAATCTCAAATCCTGTCTTTTCTGCCTCTGCAAGTTCCCATAATCCGCAGAGTACACCTCCATCCCCACACTGTCTGCTCTTCGCTTCTTCCGGAAGCTTTAAAATCTGTTTCGGAAGTATCAGTGATTCCTTGCAACGCTTTGTTTTTTCTATAAAAGATGGTGTAAATCTTGTACGAAGATCTGCCTCTGCCTCTTCAACCAATCGCAACGTTCCTTCTAATCCCGTATAACCGCAAAGAATGATTTCCGTTCCCGGAAACCATTTTTTCATCTGCTGTTTTGGATTTTCTTTCACGCCGACAGCAGTAATCTGAATCACTGTCTGCAAAACATACTCTGCACTTTCAGCCTGTACACAGGTAATGGCAAGTCCTGTCTCCTCACAAATTTCTGTCAGGATTCTCATAATATCTTTTAATTCCTGCTCGTCAGAACTTTCAGGAAACAAAATCTGTACTGAAACCGCTGTTGGTCTGACTCTCTTTGCCGCAAGATCTCCTGCTGATTTAATTACTGCATATTTCACCTGTGCCGGTGCTTTTCCGCTTACTGAAGTGCTACTCCAGACAAAATCCTTTTCGTCAGATATCAGTTCGGAACTACTTTCTTCCCACGCAGTTTTTCCTGTTGAATTCCTGTTTACTTTTTGGATCTGTTTCTTTACAGAACGATTCCAGATCGTCTGCGTTACTCTCCCTGTCCGCATCACACTCTCCTTAGACCAGATATGGAATCACCATCGTTGCAACCATTGCAACAATAACCACCAAAATAATAATTGACACCAAACGTCTTACTTTTTTATCATAAAAATTCATCTTTTTTCTCCATTTCCATTAACAAAACCATATGCAAATATCTTTCTAATATCTGCAACGCTATACTAGTCCTCTATTATATAAATCGCCGCATCCTGATTCAGCTTATTTCTATGTCTGTAATCAAAAAGATGCAACTTTCCATTCAATCGCTCTAGATGAGTCATCTTTCGCAGTTGGCGGCTGTCGTATCCTTCATAATCCTTCAGATACTTGTGCTCTTCTGCCTCTTTCTTATAAAATTCAGACGCTACATCTTTTTCTACTTTGCTCTCTCCAAGAAATGCCGGACGATTCTTCACATTATCTCTCAGGTAAAGATCTAAAGTCATGCTTTCAAGCACCTTCTCTTTAAAATCCGATTCTTTCTTCTGCATTTTCTCCGAACATGTGAATTCTGCTAATTCTGATTCTACAAAGTCCCACAATATCTCATAACGTGCAAGCCTTGAATGATTCAACCCAAACAAGCCTTTCTTCTCATAATAATTGCCCATTTTCTCATACATGGAAAATGCGGATGGGAACAATTCCACAAGAAGTCTCATCGTATGACTAAACTGAAAACTGTTATAGTAAACTTCCACCATCTCTTCTACTTTCTTCAGACGGATCACATCACTGTATGGAAGCCATTTTGTTGAAAGCACTTCATACGGCGGACGATTCTGGCAAAGCAGCTCATACTCTTTCATCTTCTCATGCATCACAGATCCATGCAGTACTTTCAGAAATCCAAGCTGAAACTGATCCGGTTCCATAGCATAAACTTCATTAAAAGAATGAGCAAAACTATCATAATTCTCATATGGAAGACCTGCGATCAAATCTAAATGCTGATGCACATTTCCCTTCTCATGAATCCTTGCTACCTTATCACGTACTTTTTCCAGATTCATGGAACGGTTGATCTCTTTGATCGTCTGTTTATTCGTTGACTGAATCCCAATTTCCAGCTGAATGAGTCCTGGACGCAAACTCCGGATCAACTCAATCTCTTCCTCATTCAGAAGATCTGCTGCCACTTCAAAATGAAAATTTGTAATCCCTTTATCATGCTCTTTGATATAATTCCAGATTGCCATCGCATGATCATGCTTACAGTTAAATGTTCTGTCAACAAACTTAACCTGTGGCACTTCATGATCAATAAAGAACTGCAGTTCTTTATTCACAAGTTCCAGATTACGGAATCGAAGACATTTATCAATTGAAGAAAGACAATAACTACAGGAAAATGGACAGCCTCTGCTCGTCTCATAATAAATGATACGGTTCTTGAAATTCTCAATATCCCCATAGACAAACGGTACTTTGCTCAGATCCATGATCTGTCGAAGCGGTGTCGCAGCAATCTGTTTTTCCTTTTCCCGGAATGTGATTCCCTGAATATTGATCAACTCAGCTGCACCACGGCCTTCATAATATGCCACAAGTTCTGCAAAAGTCTCTTCACCCTCTCCGCGCATGATACCTTCTGCCATCGGATATTTTTCCAGAACTTCTCTTGCATTATAAGAAACTTCCGGACCTCCAAGCCAGATCTTCGTATCCGGCAGAATCTTTGGAATCTCCTGTATCAATTGTCCTACTTCTGTCACATTCCATAAATAACAGGAAAGGCAGAGAACATCTGGTGCCTGCTTATAAATATCCATCAAAATCTCATCAAATGGCTGATTGATCGTATATTCAGAAATTGTAATATTGCTAGCCGGATGCTGCTCTTTTGCATATGCGCGCAGGCAATAGACCGCAAGATTTGAGTGGATGTACTTTGCATTCACCGCTGCAAGCAAAATCTTCATCTTTTTATAAACCTCTTTTCCTGTCAATAATGTATATTTGTAAACATTTTCCTTTTTAGGTCTTACCTTTCTATTCTGAATGAAGATGTGAGAAATGTCAAGATATGTGAAGTTGTGTATATAACATTGTATAATAAAAAGGGAAAGCTATCGTTTACGATAACAACACAAATTGTGTCAGATTATCGTATGATAGCTTTCCCTTATTTTGCAGCTTTAATCAAAAGCCACCTCTTCTTTCTGCTCCTCACGGAAAATAACCCCAAATACTTTTCTGACAATCGGGCCTGCGAAGCACAGCTGCCAGAAGAATGCCATTGGGAAATTGAATACTGTTGTCTGGAACCACACAGCAATCATCTGATTTCCTGCATCCTTAAAGAGCAGTGTTGCTGCAAGGCTCATCAGCGGGCACATTCCAATGATGGATAAAACGGATATCGCCAGCACGATCATAAACGGATTATCTTTCTGTGGATTTACGATCATAAATGCTTTCTTCTTTGCAATCGGTCCTACGAGAAAGAAATCCAGAATGAAAGCAATCGGTCCCATGATGATAAGTTCATGGAATGCTGCCAGAAAGACCTCATTACTCATTCCTCCCATATTCAGAGAGATATTGTAGCAGATCATTGCATAAACCATGACAAAAACCATCATGATTGTGAAAATTACTTCTTGAAACTTATTTTTTGGCATAAAAAAATCCTCCTATCATGATAAGCGTAACAGATTGTGTTGTTCGTTCATCATTCCGGAGGGAATGTATCGTTTCCAATATAAATACCATTCTATTCATTTTTTACGTGCATTGCGCTTCGAACTTGGCCCACAAGCGTTACCCCGGTAGTTAACTCAGCCCAGGCACCCTCACGGCACCCGAGAGGTTCTGCTTAGTGCTGCTCCGTTCCCGACCTGACACGGTTCACAGAGTCCCGTCGCGTGAGACCCAGACGTCAACGTCACTTTCCGGGGGCAGCCCTGCAGACTGTCGCCCTCTGCGCAATATCACCCCTGCTATAGCGGATTGCAGGTTCAAGGTACCGCTACCACCCCGGCTGCACGGATTATTATTTTACATGATAAATGAATGCTTGTCAAGTATGCTGCTCTTTCTTTTGCACAAGATTTCACATGATTTTACACCTCTGTGTTACAGACTCTGTGCTTCTGCTTTTTTCTTCATCTTCCTGGCTTCCCTGAGTTCTCTGAAAAACTGCTTCATCAACTGGCTGCATTCTTCTTCCAATACACCTGTTGTAAGATCTGCCTGATGGTTAAATGCCTGGATATCCAGTAGATTCAGAATGGAACCTGTACATCCTGCTTTCGGATTCATACACCCGACAACCACTCTTGGTATACGGGACTGGACAATTGCACCTGCACACATCTGACATGGCTCTAATGTCACATACAATGTACATTCTTCCAGACGCCAGTCACCAAGCTTTTTGCTTGCTTTCTTGATTGCTGCGACCTCAGCATGTGCCAGTGGATTCTTGTCTGTATTCCGTCGGTTATAACCGCGTGCAATAATCTTATCTTCATGAACGATCACGCAACCAATCGGGGTTTCTCCTAGATTATACGCTTTCTCTGCCTGTTTTAAGGCCGCACGCATATATTTTTCATCCGTTGTCATCCTCATTTTGTTTCCTTTCGGTTATTGTATAAAAATAGCATTAATATTCCTTTTCATTCTGAATAAACTATATAGAAAAATTCTTTTCAGGGGCTTGCTATGAATCCGGGAAGTTATTATTTATATGAGTACGAATCCTGCTGCCGCCGCAGAAATCTTGGTTTTCTACAAATTTCATCACATAATTATTCTTATCTCTTAACGCTTCATGTTAAAAATCTTCCGATTGTCCCTGGAGAACAGTTGGAAGTCTATGCATTTATTCTCGAAAATCAAACACTTACAGGTTCTCCGGTTGCACTTCTTCAGTGCTCTGGTCAGAACTTATCCACACAACTGGTCATTTCCGGGGAACGTTTTCCACATAAAAGAACTCTTAAACACATTGATGGGTTCATTATTTTCTCCATCACCCAGAATCGATCACAGCATTGGATTGCCTCCGCTGTACCTCTGCCGGATTTTTATTCTTTTTCTGATTGCTCTTTATCAACAGAAGAGAGTTTATCCTCTGAACCTGAGAATCCATCCCTTTCGGAAGAATCCCTCATAACAGAAGACACTGTATCTGAGACTGTATCCGAAGCAGCATTATCTGACGCTTCTATTGATGCTGCTTCAACTGAGGAGGTACCAACTGAGGTAACACCAACTGAGGAGACTGCAATTCAGGACGCTTCAATTCAAGCCAGAAAAATCACACACACAGAGATTTCCACACTTCCGCGCAGATTCTGGCCACTTGCCAACAATAGTTTTCTTCTGCATGGTTGTCATAATTATCATCACCTTCTCCTGATCAAAGAAAAGGATCATCTTTGGCTTGGCGTTCCCGGCCTTTACGATCCCAGAGAAGCACATATGGCTAACTTGTTCGGCTTTCCTCAATTTACCAGTTCTTACATCTCTATTCTGGAACTTACCGAAGATGAATGTGAAAACTCTGAATCTTTCGGTCACTGGTGTCGATACTTAATGTGATTCTTAAAAAGAAAGGAAAAAGATAGAGAAAGGAAGCGTTCACAGCGAATGCACTTCTTTTCTCTATCAATTTTAATTTTAATCCAGATAAATTGGCGGTTCGTAATCCTCTCCAAGAAGTACTTTCTTGCGTTCCTGATATCCGAGGAATGCCCATTCTGTCATATCTGTCCATTTATGGTTTGCACGGTCATAAACCTGCACATATCCAATTCTTTTCGGATGCATACGTACGCTGTTGGATTCATATTCTCTTCCCGTATGTGGATTAATGTCTCCAACTTCTTCCTGTACAGGCTCTTCGTATGTTGCCTCTTCCTGCACCGGCTCTACCGGCTGTGTCTCATAGGATGTAACTTCTGCTTCTTCATATGGTTCTGCTTCTTCCTCTGCCGGCTGATCATAATCTTCCGTATAGGAAACTTCTGGTTCCACAGAGTTTTCTTCTTCCTGATCTGATTCCGGCACTTCCTGAAGCTCTTCCTTATATTCCTCTTCTTCTGTCTGAAGATCTTCTCTGACATCTTCAGTTGGCTCTGCTTCTACTGCATTCTTTTCAAGTTCAGCAAGTTCTTCATGCATATCATAAATCTCACCGATCGTCATGTCACGTTCTTCACCTGTAAGCTGCTGTTCTTCCTTCTCTGTCTCCACCGTTTCCTCTGAAAAGCTCTCTTCCGGCTGTTCCTGTTCATTCCATTTTACTTCCTGCTTCCTGATACGTCCGGCTGCGCTCTCTGTAATCTCTCCTGACATGATACTCAGCTGAAACGGACAGCCGAGAATGGATGCAATCAATCTCATATCCTGTTCCTGAAAATTATCCCTTCCAAGACGCTGTGTTAAATTCTGACGGGACATCTTCTTTCCTGTCTCTTTCTCAATTGTCTCCGCCAGTTCTTTGATCGTCATTCCTTTTCTTCCCAGGACGATTTTCACCTGTTCTCCAAATGTTAAATCTTCCATTTACTTCTCCTCCTTATGTATTATTTATACTTCTCTCTTATCTGTCGATCAGAACAGTTTTTCACTTAATTTGCAGAAACATATTCTTCCAAAGTAAGTCCGTTCTCTGTCATCTCTTTTGCAGCATCTACTCCCACATAACGATAATGCCACGGCTCATATACAATTCCTGTAATATCAGATTTATCCTGCGGAAACCGAAGAACAAAACCATACTCTGAACAATGTTCCATCAACCACTTTTGCTCTTCTGTATCTCCCTGTTTCTCATCAAGCTCCCCGTACTTTGTCGACATAATGTCAACCGCAAGACCAGTTGCATGCTCGCTTGTTCCTGGAATTGCAACTGATTTTTTTGTCTCATCATACGCATTTAACGGTGTATATCCCTGATTGATCCAGTCCTGCATCGTCGTATTAAAGACATCTCTCTGCTTCTCATAAGAACGATATCCTGATGTCACATACATGCTGAGTCCTGCCTTCTTCGCATCATCCAGCATCTTATTCAGACTGTCTGCCATCCTGGAATCTACCTGTTTTCCACCACTTATCTCCGTCAGCTTCGCCGGCACATAAGAAGTATCCAATGGATGCTTCTCATTCACAAGTGCAAGACACCACCGGTCATCATCACTTGCCAGCAACTCTGCAGTATTTTCTGTTACTTCTTCTCTGTCTAACTCTGCCTGCAGTTCTTCGTTCTTCTTTGTCTGCTCCTGTAATTTTGCATTGCTGATTTCCAACTTCTTTTCAGCTTTTTTCAATGTAATTGAGGAGATTCCTGAAGTAATTGCCACTCCTGCAATTACTCCTGCCAAAGCACCCGTAAGCATCAGTTTCTTTGCTCTGTCTCTGAACAATGCTTTATTCATCTTATTTAATTTCAACTCCATCTGTATTTTTCATCTTATCCTCTGTAATATTTAGAATCTTTTCTGTTTCATTCCCCCGGCAGATCATCCTATTCCTTCAGATATCGCACTTCAAATGTCTCCACTTTGATCGGTTTATTAAATAATGTTCCCTGTGCATAATCGCATCCTAATTCCTGAAGAACATTCAGCTGATCCTGTGTTTCAACACTCTCCGCAAGAACAGAACATCCCAATTGATGACAAATATCAATTACGGCCTTTGCTACTACTCTGCTTCTTCTGTTTCCAACCAGATTTGTAATCAGGCTCTCATCCAGCTTCAATCCATCAAAATCCATAATGGACAGAATCGAAAAGCTGGAATTCTTAGCTCCGAAATGATCCAATACTACGCGAACATTCGCTTTTCTGATCTTACTGCATGATGCCGCCAGCATCTCCTGATTCGTATCTGTATAAGATTCGGATACTTCTACTTCCAAATATTCGCATAATACCTGATATTTCTCAATCAGCGCACTCATCTGATCCGCAATGTTCTCCTGCCTCAATGTTTCACCTGCAAAGTTTACTGAAATCGGCACCATCTGGATTCCTTCTGTCTCCCACTTATGAAGGATCTGACATACCTGTTCAAATATATAGAGATCGAGATAATGTGACAACCTTGTCTCTTCCAGAAGATTAATATATCTTCCCGGATCCATAATTCCAAGATCCTTATGATGATATCTGACAATCGCTTCAGCACCTGCAATTTCTCCGGTCTGCACATCAATCTTCGGTACCAGACATACAATAAAATTCTTCTGTTCAATATCCTCCAGAAGATCCTTTTTGATGATTGGCTCATGATGACCTTTACGCAGATTTTTATAATACTTCTTTTTCTCTTCCCGCATCATATTCTCTGCACTGATCACAAGACCATTCACATCTATGTCTACTTTTCCCCAGGCATACCCTACTGAAACCAGTCCCAGACTTATGTTCTCGAGCTTTGTATATGCACCATGTACCTGTTGTGTGAAATCTTCATATGAAGCGTTCTCTACAAGAACCAGATACTCATCTCCTGTCATTCTGTATACATTACCATTATGGAAATACTCCGAAAGCACTTCACCAACTCTGGTGACAACTTCATCTCCATAATCTCTGCCAAATTCTTTATTAAAATTCTTCAGTCCATTAATGTCTACAGAAAGAGCTCCCAATGTCTTCAATTCTTCCGGTTCCACATGATCCAGATATGCAACAAAACTATTTCTGTTAAGTACTCCTGTCAGATTATCATGATAACTGAGATACTCCTGCTGTTTCTGGAGTTTATGAAGAGTGATTGCCTGCGGTATATACGGAATCACCGTACGAAGCAATCCAACATCACATCCGCCCCGGTGAACTCCAACTGCTGCAAGAATTGCTACTGTATTCTCATCCAGCTGCAAACTCACACTGTAATCGGCCTCTGTTGAATTTGTAATCTCCTGCTTCATCCACTTTGGCTGCTGTTCTTCCGGAAGCATCTTTATCTTATCTCTCTGCCATGGAACATTCTCTGCACACCACTCAAAGATGGTCTCAATATCCCCATACTCTTTCTCAATATAGTACACGTATTCTGAATCATAATAATCACGTACTGCACGAAGTACATCATTTACGATTTCTGAAAGAGAACGTGGCTTTTTTCTATCACTCATATCGTTTTTCCTCTGTCTTTCTATAATTTTAGACACTCAGATAAGATTATTGTATTATACTACGAATTAAAATGCAATACAAAAAAGTTTCGCAGTTCACTTTTAAATGTAAAAAAGAGGGGGATTTCCCATTCTGGAAAATCTGTCCCTCTTCTATAATTAAATGATATATCCTGCAGGTACTTCTGATCTCTGCACATCTACATGCTCTCGAAATCTATAAATTCCACTTTTTATCCTGTGAAACACGAAGTCGGTTCATCGCTCTTGCCAGAGATGCCTGCGTATGATAATACTGCTGGATACTCTGCTGCTGACGTAACCTTTCCTCTGCACGCTCTTTCTGCTCCTGTGCTCGTCGCACATCGATGTCTTCTGGTTTCTCGGCTGTATCAACAATCAGTGTAACTCGGTTGTTTACGATTTCAACAAATCCCACGCCCACTGCAATGTCTTTCCAATCTTCGCCGTCCAGACTCATATGTGCAACTCCGACATTCACAGCGATTACCATATTCTCATGATTTGCAAGAATTCCCTTTTCTCCATCCGGAGCCGGAATAATCAGCTTCTTACAACGACCTTCGTAGAATACACCATCACTTGCTATGATTTTCAGACCAAATGTATCCATATGCACATTCTCCTATTTCAACAATTACTCTTCTTCCATCTCTTTTGCCTTGGCAATTACATCATCAATTGTTCCGACATTGAAGAAAGCGTTTTCCGGATAAGCATCCATCTCTCCATCGATGATCATCTTAAATCCACGGATTGTCTCTTTTAATGGTACATATTTTCCAGGAATTCCTGTAAATGTCTCTGCTACGAAGAATGGCTGGGACAGGAATTTCTGAATCTTTCTTGCACGCATAACAGTTGCTTTATCCTCATCTGAAAGCTCTTCCATACCAAGGATTGCAATGATATCCTGCAGTTCTTTATATTTCTGAAGAATTGCGATCACCTTGTTGGCTACTTCGTAATGTTCTTCTCCTACAACGTCTGCTTCCAGGATACGGGAGCTTGACTCCAGCGGATCTACGGCCGGATAAATACCCTGCTCAACGATCTTTCTGGAAAGTACGGTTGTTGCATCCA
>OHUD01001001.1_pt1 | contig 10402 bp, 9 predicted proteins | sample 1579021 | NCBI WGS metagenome assembly OHUD01 (sample SAMEA3879597, study PRJEB24766) | human gut metagenome | biome: human-associated habitat; feature: feces | place: USA | collected 1985/1987
CCGACGGCTGGAATGAGATAATTCTGCCGTTCGGCAGTGTGGCAAAGGTCGGCGCACCCGATAATGAACACATAAGTTATATAAACATACGCAGCGGCAATACAAAATTTAAAACTACGGTTTATATAGACTGTATACGCATAAGCACGCCCGAGGGAACCGCCGAAACATATATTGACGCGGTTCTGAATGACGAAAGCGGCGACAGCGGCGGCTTCTGCGCCGAAATTAGCGGAGAAAAATCAAAATCGGGTTCATTTTCGTATAAAGCTACCCCCGGTGCGGGCAACCACGATTACTGGATGATAAGAACTTCGCTTAAAAAGGAGATAAACTTAGAAAAAACAGCGGGCGAGCCGTATCAGGGTATATCGTCTATATACCTCTCCGCGGGCGCTGAATACAAAAAAGATTTTAGGGAAACAAACCTTGCCGACGGTAAATACGGCGGAATACAGCTGTGGTACCGCGGCAGTTTAAAAAACGCCGCCCCCTGCGGCACAGTAACCCTTTTGCACGGAGAAAACGCCGTTCTTTCCTGGCGGCTTGCAGACGTGCTGAACAGCGAGCGGCTGACGGACGGCTGGCAATCAGCTTACCTTTCATTTGAAGCTGCAGACGGCGCGCCGGACTATGCGGACGCGCTTACAATATCCGCCGAAACGGAGCTTAAACTGGACTTTATAATATTTGTTTCGGGTTACGGCGATGATACGGGTGAGTTTTACTATACCCCCACCACGGGCGACGCAAACGCGGACGGTAAATTTGATATAAGGGATATTGTGCGCGCCAAAAAACATTCCGCCTATAATTCGACACTGGATATATCCGTAACCGATTTTGATAAGGACGGTGTCGTTACCGGCAGCGACATTGCATATTTAAAGAAACTGATTTTAGGAGTCGAGCCCGACATTTTACCGGTAAGCACCGTAAACCCCGGCACACCTACGCTTGTCAACGGCTCGGATATTGCGCTTTACGACGTTATATCGTTTGGGGCAAAGGGCGACGGAATAAGCGACGATACCCCCGCCTTTTCGGCGGCGCTGCAAACCGCTGGGAAAAACGGCGCCGCGGTTTATGTGCCTTACGGAAAATACCGCCTTACCTCATCGCTCACAATTCCCGCAAACGTATCCCTTACAGGTCAGGTATGCAGCGACGGAACGACTCCGATTTTAATGCTTTACCCAAAAACCGTGTCCGAGGGCAACAATACGCCTTTTTTCAGAATGTGCGCTTTCGGCACGGTCGAAGGCTTTACAATCTGGTATCCCGAACAGACGCTGAGCGGCGGAACGGTAAAAGCCTATCCGTACACGTTTTCCATGGTGGGCTGGCAAAGCGTTACGCTGCAAAACCTCTATATAGTAAACGCCTATGACGCATTTGATTTTGAACTTACGCCGCATAATCTTGAAACGGTGAGAAATATAAAGGCGACCGTACTGCACAGCGGCATGGTGTGGAGCGGCAACAACGATATAGGGCGGTTTGAAAACATAAGCATCAGTCCAGAATGGTGGCTGAAAAGCAGCGTTACGGAAAAACCGAACGCCGCCGCGCTTTACAGCCGGTGCAGGAATAACATCACCGCGCTGCATATTAAAAGCATAGACTGGCATTTTGTATCGACATTTGAAATATATGATTGCCGCACAGGCGTTAAGGCGGACGGCGGTTTCGGTAAATTTTACGGTTGTAATTTTGTGCGCTGCAATACCGCCGTGGAATTCAATTCGGTTGCATATTACGGAACCACGTTTACCAATTGCCGCATTTCCGCCACCCACGGCAGCAGCCCTGCAGCGGTCAGATTAAACGAAAATTGCAAAAACAACATATCGTTTGTAAGCTCGGAAATATTCTCCTGCGGGAAATATGCCGTTGAAAATCACGGCGTTACCGGAGTAATGCTCACAGGCTGTCGGGTAAGCGCCCCGAATGCCGCCGCCGTTCTTTATACATACGGCGGTAAATACGGGGTAAGCTCATCGGAATTTTACGGCAAAAAAATAGCGGAGCAGTCACCCGACGCTCCGAAAAGTACCTTTTCAAACATAACGCTCAACAATTCCGCCGTATCCTCTCTGCCCGGTATTAACGCGCTTACGGCATATAACGGCGACGACTCTGCCGAAACGCCGGCCGTTCCGTTAAGTCCCGGTATAAAAAAGCCTGCCGAAAACAATTCCCACATTTTCAATGCCGCCGATTTCGGCGTGAATGAAAACGAAAGCGATATTTCCACCTCGCTGCAATCGGCAATAAACGCTGCGGCGGCAGCCGGCGGAGGAACGGTATTTGTCCCGAACGGAAATTATTATCTGCAAAATCCCGTAACGGTAAAAAAAGGCGTCACGCTGCTCGGCTCGCATGACGCACCGCATTACTCCACCGCAGTCTGCACCTCGTTTATTACCGACTACGGTAAAAATCTACCCGACGGCACGGCGCTTATCACGCTGGAAACAAATTCGGCTCTAAGGGGGCTTTCCGTCAGTTATTCCGAAACAAGGCTTGATTCAACGCCCTATGCCTATACTTTAAGAGGCACAGGCTCGGACATTTATATAAGAAACGTCGCGGTGGACGGAGCATATCGGGTTCTGGATCTGAAAACGAACCGCTGTGACCGCCACTATGTGGAATATCTCCTGTTTTCCGCCACAAACACGGGAATATCCATAGGCTCCGGCAGCCACGACGGTACGGTAAGGGACTGTCAGTCAAACGTTTCCCAGCTGTGGGATAACCGTTTCACAGACAGAAACTACTGGCTTAATACCGTAGGCACCGCGGCAATTATCAATTATCTTAACGGGCATTTTACAGGGTACGAAATATCCGACGCGGTAAATCAGACCTTTTTCATGAACTTTGTTTACGGCGCGAATGTCGGTCTGAAAATTAACGGTTCGGCGGACGCGGCAATTATAGGACAGGGCGTACATTTTGCGCCCTTGATATTGCAAATAATGCAAACGTAAGACTGTTTGAAAGTCAATTGTCGTGCAGCAGCGGAAGCTCGGTCGCCATAAAAACCGAAAAGGACTTTTCGGGAAACCTCAGGCTTTATAACACGGCAATATGGGCGTGCCGCAAAAACGCGATGGAGTTAAACGGCGGCAATACCGCAGCCGTAGGAGGTGTATTTTTTCAGGGCGGCTCGGACGCCGTTTATCTGGCGGGCGGCAGTGCTGCCTTTTACGGCATTGCGTTTGCAGAACACACAAACAGCACCTTTAATATTCAGGCGGGAGCCGAATATCTGCTTGCCGCAGGAAACTGCTATAAAAATTTTTCATATAGCAACGGCTCAGGTATAAAGCTTTACGGTTGCGATCTGAATTAAAGTTTAATGCAAACATGCTCATATAATTCCGCTTACAAATACGGTGGATAAAACGCCCACGGCAATTCCCGCCCACTGCTTGGCGGTTAGCCTTTCTTTGAAACCGAAAACGGCGTAAAGCATTGTAAGCATCATAGGGCAAAGGTTTATTGTGGGGAAAAACACTACCGAGGCAAGCCTGCCCGATAAAAACAGGTTTATTGTGTGCGGAAATGCAAAGCAAAGCCCGGTAACCGCAGGGAAAAGCAAAACGGCGGGGGTTAACTTATTAAGGCTTTCGCCCGGTTTTTTCATTCGCCCGCGTTCTATAATAAGCCTTATACCCGAAAGAGCAAAGGAAACAAAGAAGCATGTAAGCAGCAAGGCGGGCATTTCCGCCTTGTGCGCGGCGTTGTTTTGGTGTATTTTCTGCACAACGCCCACCGTGCCGGAAAACACAAACGCCACCGCGCAGAAAAACAGCCATTTAAGGCTGACCGCGCGTTTTTCTCCCTCGTCCTTTCCGGGCGAGAGAAGTATACATATTACCATAAGCGCTATGCCCACAAATTGCGAAAAGGTCACCTTTTCACCGAAAAGCACAGGTCCGCTCATACTGGGTATTATTGCCAAAAGTGCCACTATAACGGACGTGTAGGCAAACGAACCGCACGCCTGAGCCTTTAAAATTCCTTCAAGGCTTAATATATTTGCAAGAGCAAGCATGACGCCGAGCAAGACGGAAAATGTGCTGAAAGCAAACTCAGTACCCGAAAAAAGATAGATAAGCAAAACAGCGGAAAAACAGAAAATATTCTGATAAAAATTGAAGCGCCACAAATACACGCCGGACATCGGGTAGCTTTTGGCATATTTACCGCGCAAAACGCTGATAAGCGCGCCTGTGATTACGGATAAAACGATAAGTAACGGTATAGGTAAGGAAAACATAGACACACCCCATAAAAAAATTTAACTTTACTTTTTCGGCACAATGTGGTATACCATAAACAAAAACAAAATACTATGAGATTTTATCCAAAAAATATGATATTTGTGTCAGGGTGAAACTATGGAAATACATTATTTAAAAAATATACTGCCGGGCGGCGGCTTATATGCGGTTACCGAATACAGCAAGCGTAATATCAACGGCTCGCTGCACCCGACCGATGACGCGCATATTCATGATTATTGCGAAATTTACTTTAATGTAAGCGGCAACGTTTCGTTCGCGGTGGAAAACAAGGTTTATCCCGTCAATACGGGGGATATTATAATTTCCAAGCCGAACGAAATACACTACTGCATATACCATTCCGACCAGATACATACCTGCTATTGCTTTTGGATAAGGGCGTCGGTGGAATATTCTTACCTGCTTTCCCCCTTTTTACAGCGCGCGGCGGGCGAGAAAAACCGCATAACTCTGAGCCGCGGCGATAAAGAAAAATTACGCTCGCTTTTTGATAATATGCTTGCCTGTCAGGACGGAAAGCCTATGTCCGCGGAAAATCTGGCGGCGGTGGCGGGCGTGCTTGATATAATAGAAAAAAACAGGGACAGAACCGAGCCGTCGGTCGGTATATCCGCGCGCTTTGGTGAAATTCTGGAATATGCGGACAATAATTTCGGCGGCGACTGCTCGGTTAATATGCTTTGCGAAAAATTTTTTATAAGCCGCAGCTCGCTTTACAGGGCTTTCAGAGATGAGCTTGATATTACCCCATCAAAATATATAGAAAACCGCCGCCTTGCAAACGCAAAAAAGCTGCTTGAACGCGGAGAAAGCGTTCAGGCAGCCGCGGAAAAAAGCGGGTTTCCCGATTATTCGCATTTTATTTCACTTTTTAAAAGGCGTTTCGGAATAACGCCGAAAAAATTTCAAAGTAAATTTTCTAGGTAAAAATCAAATTTTAATGTTATTATCATTCCGTTTTCTCTGCTGTAATATATCTTCAGTTGGGTAAGTTCACTTTCTCCTATCATCATGACAGGTGGCACCTGTCAGCATATAGGCGCAGTTGCCCCTTGGCGGAAAAACCTCTTGAAAAAATACCCTGCTGCCGATATAATAAACCTTGTGCGATTTCGGAGGGATGAAGATGGAAAACGAAAAATACTACATAGCCGTTAATGCTGGCGACAGATATCCGCTTTTGAAAACGCCGCAGGACTACACGGAATATTTCAACGAAGCACTCTCATTTGGGGATTTATACGCTGTGCTTCGATATATAGAAAAGCACGGTCTTGAACGAATTGTAATAGCCGTGATTAAACGCTGACGGCTGACAAGCGGTCTTTTTTATTCCTTTTTCAGCCGGAACAGCAAACTGCTCTTGCCGCCTTTTTTTCTGTACCGCTGCTCGGTTTCGAGGAGCCCTGCTTTTTTGAGGTCACGGATCCCGCGGCGGACGGTGGAGGGTGAATACTTGAGGTCGGCGGCTATGGTCGGGATGGCAGGCCAACATTCGTTATTCTCATTTGTCCGGTCGGCGAGATAAATATATACCGCAACGGCTCTGTGCGGCAGCTCGGTGCGGTAGAGGAAATCAAGACGGCTCATTGCTTTGCACCTCCGTTTCGGTTAAGTCTTTTATGATTTCTGCTTCCGTCATGTCGGGAGCAGTTTCTTTTTTCGGCGGTGAGGTGCGGATGGGGTTGCCGCCTCGCTTTTCGCTCTTGGTATGATTTCTCTGCGGCTCGTTCTTTTGGCTGTCCTGCTGTGCCTGACCGCCGCCGTCAGCGTCGCTCGGTGCAGCCGTTTCCTCTTTCCACTCCGGCGGACATTTTTCGAGGATGCCGTTCTGAATTTCCTTTTTGTCGGCATACTTAACTTCACGATTGCCTTGGTCGGGTACGGTATAGGGATGTTCATCGTCGAATTCAATGCCCCATTTGAAGAACAGCTTTAGGTGTACCCGCATCGGATGCACACCGGTTTTCATTACGATAAAGTCGCCCTTTGGAAGAGATTTGAGTTCGTCCGGCGTGAGCAGTGGGCGCTCGATCATTTGGAGCGATTGTGACGGATCGTTTTTACTTCGGCTGACAGATCCGCTCATGACCGTGCGGCTGCCGAGTGCCTTGGATAATGTTTCGGCAGAGCTGCTGTTGGGAGCAAAGCCGCCGAAGATGGTGTCCTGCGTATTGTCCACGATGATCTCCGCGCCTTCCTTGCCGTAGTTCTTTTCGAGCTGGGCGAAGGATTGGATGATGGGAACGATCTGCAAGCGCCTTGAACGGGAGGCGGAGAACATCATTTCCGCACTTTCGATTTTGGGCAGCGTGCCGAACTCATCGCAGAAAAACACACAGCGGTTTTTGAGCTTGCCGCCGTTCTCATCGGCAACGGCAAGTATCTCTCGGTAGAGCTGTTGGATAATCAATGATACCATAAAAAATTTACCGGGATTTTCCTCCGGCATAATCACAAAGATAGCCGACTTTTAATTGCAGAAGGTTTCAGCGTCGATTTCGGTATCAAAGCAGAGGAGCTGTTCTAATTCCGTATCGAGGAAAGCGTTGAGCCTCGACAGCGCCGTACTCATAACGCTTGCCATGCTCTGCTCGGCGGTGTTCAGTGCCGCACCCGCAAACCATTTCGCCTTATGCTCGTTCGGGAGCAGCTCCATAAGCTGCTGGAACTGATTCTTGCCTTTCTTTTTGGACGGGGCGAGTAGCTCTTGGATGACCTTGAACACCGACACGATGTGCCGTTTCTCCGGCGCACAGAACTCCGCTACCAACAAAATGGTTGCGGTCAGCAAGCCCTCGGCAGCGTCATAGAAGTATGCGTTTTGTCCGAAGGAGGCGGCGTCCATACCGGAGAGGATAATGGTCTTGGATATGATTTTTGCGTACTTTTCCGCTTTCGCCTTGTAGACGATTTGGTCGGGGCTCTTTGCATACAGGTCGGTGTACTTGTTGACAAGGTATAGGATGTTGTTGCCGTTACTGCGAGTAGGATTTCGTAGGTCGATAACCGAAACCATATAGCCGTAATCCTTGGCTATGTTGCCGTAGTTACGCATGACATCGCCCTTGGTGTCAGTGGAGAGGAAGGACATTCCCGAAGCACAGGCATACTCGATGCACGGGTACAGCCAAAAGGCAGTCTTGCCGACACCCGCCGCACCGATCATCAGCACATGGACATCTCCGGTGTCTATCATGGCGGTGGTGCTGTGCTTGCCGCCCTTGCACCCGACCACGATGCCCTGCGGCAGAGCTTCCTCGGTCGGCTCGGACTTTTTTCGGAGCAGTTTTCTCGGTGCTATCGCCGTCATGGTTGGCGTTTGGTTTTGCTTTGCCTGCCTACGCCATTTCTTTGGCGTGAACGGGATGTGGCGATAGGTCTTTCGTATCTCCGCCTTGTTTGCCCACCGAGCTGTGCCGTGCTGGCCGTCGCCGACCGTTTTGCTCTTGATATTATTGAGGTTATAGATATGAGCAATCAGCGTAATCGCACCGAGGATGGCAAACATAACTGCGGCAACGGTAACTAAAGCTGCAATGTTTGGCATATTTCTTCTTTCTCGCTTTGGTACAATATTAGCATAGTCAACTGCTGACGACAGTTAGTTTGTAGGCTATGCTTATTTTAGTTATAATAAGAAGGTAATGGTCTGACGATCCTCGCTTTGAACTTAGCGTTCGTTGTAGAAAGAGTCAACCGCCTTCTTGTTATAAAGATTCGATTAAGCAGGTTGTTCTGCTTGGCATTGAGGTTAACCTCAATGCCAAGTGCGTTCGTGTCACTAACCAAAATGAATCGTAATAAGCTTTGGTGGAAACATTACACATCTCAAATGAAAGAAGGAATGTTATGATTAGCGTTGGAATTGATGTATCTAAAGGCAAAAGCACAGTTTGTATTATGAAACCCGGTGGTGAGGTTTTGTCTGCACCATTTGAGATTACTCACACAAAATCTGAACTTCTTGACCTTATTAACATAATTAAATCTCAAAATGAAGAAGTACGAGTCGTTATGGAGGATACCGGACACTATCACTTGCCGGTGGCAACACTGCTTGTTGATAATGATATATTTGTTTGTTCTGTTAATGCTTTGCGTATGAAAAAGTATTGTTCTCAAAGCATACGCAGAGCTAAGACTGACAAAATTGATTCTGTACATATCGCTTCTTATGGTATTGCTTATTGGAATGAACTTCAATCTATTCCTTGCTCTGACGATATATACAAGGAATTGCAGCTGTTAGCAAGACAATATTATCAGTCAGTTGCTTTGCTTGTTAAAGCTAAAGTCAATTTCAGTAATCTGTTGGATAGAGTTATGCCTAACATTCAAAGCATTATTACGGATAACAGTTCAAATTCAAAACTTACTGATTTTGTCGCTCGATATTGGCATTTTTCTCGTATACTTGAAATGGGCGAAAAACGATTTATTTCCGATTACTGCAAATGGGCAAAGAAAAAAGGATACCGTATGTGCGAATGTAATGCAAAAGAAATTTTTGCTTTAGCTCAAAACGGTATCCCTGTGCTTCCTTCATCTCAATCAACCAAAATTGTCATCACGGAAGCTGTACGAGTGATTCACGAACTTGAATCATCTCGTGACACCATTTTAGCACAAATGCAGTCTTTTGCAAAGACTCTGCCTGAATATTCTGTTGTTCGTGAGATGCCTTGCATCGGCGATGTATTAGCTCCTCGTATTATTGCAGAAATTGGCGATGTTCGCCGATTTAAAAACAAGCACTCATTAATTGCTTATGCAGGCATTGATGCGCCGCCTTACCAATCCGGTAGTTTTAATGCGACTGAAAGGCATATATCCAAAAGAGGCAACTCTTATCTCAGAAAAACAGGTTATGAGATTATGCAAAGCCTTATCAAGCACAAACCCGAAAATGACTCTGTTTACGATTTCATTGTTAAAAAACGCTGTGAAGGTAAATGCGCAAAAGAGGTTATGATTGCCGGTCTTAACAAATTTCTTCGTGTTTATTACGGTAAGGTTACCGAACTCTATGACAACCTTGAATACTGCAATTTAACAGCTTAATTGATTCTATATTTATTTAGCCGTTGAAAAAACTTTCATTTTCAACGGCTTTATTTGCTATACCCATTTTGTTTTATAATTTTTTAAATTTTTCTCTTGACTTTATTTAGCAGGTTTCTTTTACAGATATAATAAAAGGCTGCACCTTAAAATAGGCACAGCCCGAAAAACAAAAAAGACCGATAGATTTTTTAGTTCTATCGGTCTGATGAGCGAATATTCGGTTTACGGAAGTTCATATCCCAACACAAAGGGAAATTATCCGTTTTACATCTACGAAATCGTACATTAAAATTTCGCCCTATTAAACGGCGAAAACCCCGATAAAATCGGGGTTTTCGGGGGCTATATCTTTTTTGTAGCCCTTGTATGGAGCGGGTGATGGGAATCGAACCCACACGACCAGCTTGGAAGGCTGGGATTCTAGCCATTGAACTACACCCGCATACGAACAAATATTATAATAGCACAAAACCCGAATATAGTCAAGATATTTTTTAAGGAAATTTGGATTTTTAAAAAAACGCCTGCTGCCGCTGCTTTGGGCTTTCGGCAACAGGCTGTAATCATTTATTTAAGCGGCATATTTATTACTTCGTTTGCAATTTCTATCATACGTTTTTCAAGATTAGTCCAGCGGCTTTCGTTGTTTTCATCCAGCAGCCAGTCAAGGCTTTCGCCCTTTTTACCAAACGAATACCAGTTGTAGCAGGTAAGCCCGCCCGGGTGCTCCTGTTCCTTTAAAAGCCTGTAGCACATTTCAAGATGATTTATAGCGTGCTCCTGACCGAAACGGTTGTCAATCGACCAGGTGCATGGCACAAGCCATATATCAACATCATCTCTGCCGACGCGCCGTTTCATCTCATTAAGCACCCTTAAATGCTCGTCATAATCGGTAGGACCGTAATAATCAAAGCCGACATCTGTAAAAAAACGACAGCTTTTCGGGTTTATTAAATGACCTGATCCGTTCAGACAAAAACCCCGAATTTAAAGAACGATACCGCAGGCTTAAG
>OHUD01001007.1_pt1 | contig 10343 bp, 7 predicted proteins | sample 1579021 | NCBI WGS metagenome assembly OHUD01 (sample SAMEA3879597, study PRJEB24766) | human gut metagenome | biome: human-associated habitat; feature: feces | place: USA | collected 1985/1987
GTGCATCTGGTCTCTGTGCAAGAATCAGAAGTGCATTATTTGCCGTATAACGGTCAAAGGTACTCTGCACGTCCAGATATTTCTGGAACATCTGACCGTCTGTCGCTACCTGTGCGGTTACCTGTTCTGACAACTCATAGCAACGATTCCGGTTATTCTTACTCTCTGCGATTGAAGGTAGAAGGAACAGAAAATATTCCCAAGGATGGTCCGCTGGTTATAGCGAGCAACCATCTGAGTCTGCTTGATCCGCCTGTACTTGGTACGGCAGCAACCCGTAAGGTCCACTTTATGGCCAAGGAAGAGCTGTTTGTGCCGGTTCTGGGCACTATCTATAAAATTCTGGGTGCTTTCCCGGTGCGCCGTGGCGGCGCGGACCGTGTTGCAATCAAGCATGGTATTGATATTTTGGAAAGCGGTCAGGTGCTGGCGATTTTCCCCGAGGGAACACGCAGCAAGACCGGTGAGCTTGGCAAGGCTCAGCCCGGAGCGCTGATGATGGCGAGCAAGGCGAAGGCAACTATCGTGCCGGCCTGCATCATCGGTACCGATTACAAGCGTCATGGCCGTATCTGGCCGAAAGTTACGGTGCGCTTTGGCAAACCGATGCCTTTTCCTGAGGACGCTGTGGTCAAAAAAGAATTTTTGCATGCAATGACTGAAGAGCTGATGCAGCACATTGCAAAGCTGCAGGCAGGTGAAGATGTATAATGGAAATTAAGGTAGCAGAGCACTGTGGCTTTTGCTATGGTGTGAAGCGCGCGGTGGCGTTGGCCCAGAAGGCTGCGACTGACCGTGTGCAGGGTGCAACGCTGGGACCTTTGATACACAATCCCCAACTGATTGCCGAGCTTGCATCTGAGGGTATTGCCTGTAAGGACAGCCTGGAGCAGTTTGCTCCCGGTGAAACGGTTATCTTCCGTTCACATGGCGAGGGGCCTGAAACCTACGCGCAGGCAGAAAAACAAGGGCTGACAATTCTGGACGCAACCTGTCCGAATGTACGCCTGGCACAGCAAAAGGCTGCTCAGGCAGCAGCTGATGGCTATTTTCCTGTAATAGTCGGAGAAAAAAATCATCCGGAAGTAAAAAGTATTTTAAAATGGGCAGGAAAAAACGCTATCTGTGTAGAATGTATAAAAGATATCTCTTATATACCGCGCCGGGAGCGTTATGGAGTAATCATCCAGACGACTTTTGAGCTGCAGAAATTTAATGATATATTGCAGGCACTGCAGGAGCAGTGCCCGGGAGAATACCGTGTGGAGCGCACCATCTGTCTGGCGACAGCGCAAAGACAGCAAGCCGCTGTAAAGCTGGCTGCTGAGTCTGATGCCGTTATCGTCATCGGCGGACGCAACAGCGCCAACACAAGGCATCTTTTCGAGCTGGTGCAAAAGCATTGCAGGCAAGCATATCATATAGAGACTGCCAGCGAACTGAGCAGCGATATGCTAAGGGGTTGCAATAAAATAGGAATCACGGCAGGAGCATCGACTCCGGACCGTTTAATTAAGGAGGCTATTTTAGTAATGGAAAACATGGATTTTGAAAGCATGCTCAACGAAAGTATGGAGGTAGAGGTATATCCTGGCAAAGTTGTCAACGGTACCGTTATTCAATTGGATAAAGACGGCGTTTATGTATCTTTTGGATATAGACATGATGGTCTGATTCCTTATTCCGAATGGTCCCAGACCGAATCTGCTGAAGAACTGCAAAACTCCATCAAAGTTGGCGACGAAGTAGAAGCTAAGGTTGTTCCTGGCAGCACCAAGAGCGATTTCGTTCGTCTGTCCAAAATCAAAGCTGAGCGCGACGCTGCATGGAAAAATGTTGCTGAGCTGCCCGAAGGCGAAAAACGCCCGGCAACCGTTAAAGTTCTGCGCATCATCAAAAACAAAGCTAAAAACATCGTTGGTCTGGGTGTTGCAGTTGAAGGTGTTGAAGGCTTCATGCCCGCATCTCATGTTGAACTGCGCCGTGTAGAAGACTTCACCGGTTATGTCGGCAAAGAGCTGGAAGCTGAAATCATCGAAGTTGACCTGGAGAAAAAACGCATCGTTGTTTCCCGCCGCGACCTGCTGAGAGCTGAAGCTGACGCTAAACGCAAAGCTTACAAGGAAGCTAAAGAAGCTCGCATTGCTGCTGCTAAAGAAGCACGCGCTGCTGCTGAAGAAGCTGCTTACAACTCTGTTGAAGAAGGCAAAGTATACACCGGTAAGGTTGTAAAAGTTGCTGAATTCGGTCTGTTCGTTGAAATCGGCGAAGGCCTGGTTGGCTTGGTTCACAACACCGAGCTGTCTTGGGACCGTAGCGTAAAAGCTGCTGACGTTGCTAAAGAAGGCGACGAAGTAACCGTTCTGGTTAAGAGCATCGACCGCGAAAATAAACGTGTTGCTCTGAGCATCAAAGCTACTCTGGAAGATCCCTGGAAGGTTGAAGCTTCTCAATTCCACATCGGCGACATTCTGGATGTAGAAGTTGTTCGTCTGCTGGCTTTCGGCGCTATCGTTAAACTGAGCGACAAAGTTGAAGGTCTGGTTCACATTTCCGAAATCGCTCCTGAACGCATCGAAGCTCCGAGCGATGTTCTGGAAGTTGGCCAAGTTGTTAAAGCAGAAATCATTAAAATGGATCTGGACAGCAAAAAAATCGGCCTGAGCATTTCCAAAGTTAAACGTGATGCTGAAAAGAACGAATTCCGTTCCTACATGGGCAGCAAAAAATCTCACCTGAGCCAAAACCTGTCCGAGCAGCTGGAAAGCCTCGAAAAATAATTGGAGAAGGATATGCAACGTGCAAAGCGTAAGCTAGAACATATTCAATATGCACTGGAGCTGGGCGACGGCCCGGCGGCAACGCACCTTGCTGATCTCCGCTTCTTACACAACTGTCTGCCGGAGATTAATCCGGCAGACTTTGTTTTATCTGTAGAAATTTTAGGCAAACGTCTGCGTTTGCCTTTTTTCATTGATGCTATTACCGGCAGTACAGATGCGGTGACGGAGATTAACAGAAAGCTGGCGCAGGTGGCGGCAAGAACCGGTATCGGTATGGCTGTCGGCTCGCAGTTCGGCGCTGTACGTGACGGCAGCGGTATCGCGAGCTATACTGTGGTGCGCGAGGAGCTTGCCGAAGGTCTTGTTATCGGTAACATCAGTGCTCTTGCTACGCCTGCGCAGGCGCAGGCTGCCGTTGACATGTTGCAGGCTGACGCGCTGGAGGTTCACTTGAATGCTGCGCAGGAGCTGTGGATGGCCGAAGGCGACAAGGATACCTGCGGACTTTTGGCAAACCTGGTGCAGATTCGTGATGCTGTGAGCGTGCCTGTTATCGTCAAGGAAACAGGCTGCGGTATTGCAGCAGAGCAGTACGAGCTTTTGCTGGAGCAGGGCTTTACAGCCTTTGACTGTGCCGGCGCAGGGGGGACGAACTTCCCGGCGATTGAGGCGAAACGTCAGGGCGTGGAGCTGACGGAGGAGTTTGCTGCCTGGGGCGTGCCTACGTGCTGGAGCTTGCTTGACGCGCAGCAGACACTGCCGCAGAATGCTCTGCTTTTGGCGAGCGGCGGCATCCGTACCGCAGGTGACGCAGCGCGTGCTTTTGCTCTTGGTGCGGACGCGGTGGGAATTACCGCCCCAATTCTGCGTCTGGTCATGGAGCAAGGTGTTGATGCTGCCGCAGACTATGTAGAAGCACTGGCAGAAGGACTGCAAAAGTACATGCTGCTTTTGGGCTGCCTGACGCCGAAGGAGTTGCGTGACGTTCCGCTGATTGTGACGGGAGAAACGCGTGACTTTATTGCCAGCCGCGGCTATGAGCTGGCGAAGCTGTGCAGATGGCGCAGAGGATAGAAGAAAAGCAAATTTATGTAATGAGGGGGCCACGTCAGTGCGTCCCCTTTTTGCATTCTTTAAGCTAATATGATATAATAATTTGACGACTAATCTTTTCACGGTTGATTATCTGCATTTTTTTAAGGAGTTGTGATGGTAGGACTTATTAGTGGTGTACGCAAGAATAGTTTGGCAGCGGACGCAGGCATCAAGGCCGGCGAAAAGCTGTGCAGCGTGGACGGCGTACAGGTTAAGGATATAATTGAATTGAGCTTCTATACCTCAGATTACGAGGTTGATCTGGAGATAGAGGCTACCGATGGCACACGCCGTCAGGTACATATAGAAAAATATCCGGATGAGGATCTTGGCCTGGAGTTTGATTCCGCAGTTTTCGACAGAGTTGCGACCTGCTACAATAACTGTGTTTTCTGCTTTGTCGACCAGATGATTCCTGGTATGCGTCCGGGTCTGTATGTGCGTGATGACGATTACCGTCTGTCCTTCTTATATGGTAACTTCATTACACTCACCAATATGAAGGATGAAGATTTTGAACGTATTATCCGCACGCATCTTACGCCGCTGTATGTTTCGGTACATGCTACCGACCCGCAGGTGCGCTGCCAGATGATGCACAACCGTTTCGCCGGTCAGCTGATGGAGCGCCTGCAGCTTTTGTTCGATGCGGGCATTCAGGTGCATACGCAGATTGTCTGCTGTCCCGGTTATAACGACGGCGAGATTCTTGCCAAGAGCTTCCACGATTTGTATGCGCAGTATCCCAATGTACTGACTATGGCGGTTGTTCCCGTAGGTACTACTAAGCACCGCGAGCACCTGACGCAGCTTGCTACCTTTACGAAGGAGCAGGCCGCAGAGGTTGTGGAGCAGGTGACCGCATGGCAGGAGCGCTGCCGTAAGGAAACAGGCAAAACGTTTATCTACTTGGGCGATGAATTTTATCTGCTGGCGGAAAAACCTTTTCCTCCTACCGAATGGTACGACGGCTTCCCGCAGCTGGAAAACGGCATCGGCCTTACTGCCAACTTTATGCTGGAGTGGGACGAGGCGTTGGCGCAGATGCAGAGCTTTCATCCTGCAGAGCCTGCGGTTATCCCCGTAGGTGAGGGCGCTTATCGTGTGCTGGAGCCTTTGATGGCCAAGCTCAATAAGCAGTTTGGCTCGGAGCACCACTTTGTACCTGTGCCTAACAGCTTTTTCGGCGGTAAGGTCAACGTCACCGGTCTTTTGACGGGCAGCGATATCTTAGCGAATGTTCAGGACAAGAAGATTATTCTGCCGGATGTGGTTTTGAATAATGATAAGCTGTTTTTGGATGATATGTCGCTGGTGCAGTTCAAGGAGCGTTACCCCGGTAAGGTGGAAATTGCCAAGGGTGCGAAGGAGCTGCTGCATTTATTATTGGAAAGATAGGTGAAGCGTATGCTGCAGGTTTATACAGGTACAGGCAAGGGCAAGACTACTGCCGCTTTAGGCGTAGCGCTGCGTGCCTCCGGTTATGGTATGAAGACGCTGATGCTTTCATTTTTGAAGGATGATCCTGAATACGGTGAAGCGCGGGCTGCAAAGAATCTGCCCTGGTTTACGCTGCGGCAGGTGGGACGCGACGCCTTTGTCAACTTCCGTAATCCCGATCCTATTGATTTAAAGATGTGCCGTGACGGCTGGGAAGAGGCGAAAGAGGCTATCAGCTCGCACGCTGCGGACATTATTATCCTCGATGAGCTGAATATTGTGCTTGCTACCCAAATGCTGCCGACGCAGGAGGTTGTCGATTTTTTGTGTGAGCATAAAAATAACGTTGAGGTTGTTACTACTGGTAGAGGTGCACCGGAAGAGCTTATTAAAATTGCCGACCTTGTTACTGATATGAGCGAGGTTAAGCACTATTTCCACAAGGGAGTTAGTTCCAGAAATGGAATTGACCATTAGGGGCAACCCTTCCGTCTACTCGCTAATGCTCGTAGCCACCTCCCCTTTCAGGGGAGATATAGTAGTGTTTCGAGATTTTAACTTTGGCTATTACTACGAACTTTTATATGCTCCCTGAAAGGGAGCTGTCAAAATCATGTTAGTGATTTTGACTGAGGGTTGTGTTAGCGTTAAGGAAACTATAGGGAAATATCCCATAAATATACAAAAAATTTTACATTTCTATGATAGACACATACTAAAAAATTTATTATGATGAAGGAGATTTGATTATGGCTAAACCGATAGTTGCTATAGTTGGACGTCCGAACGTAGGCAAATCTACTCTTTTCAATATTTTTGCCAACAGCAGGATTTCCATTGTTGAGGATACACCGGGCGTTACCCGCGACCGTCTGTATGCTACCGCCGAATGGCTGGACCACGAGTTTATGATGGTTGATACCGGCGGTATCGAAATCATGAATGCCGATGCTATTGCTGTTTCTATCCGTCAGCAGGCACAGATTGCGATTAAGGAAGCGGACGTTATTCTGTTCGTCTGCGATGCGCGCGCAGGCATTACTACCGAGGATGCTGACGTTGCCCGTCTGCTGCGTCAGTCCAAGAAGCCGATTGTTCTGGCTGTCAATAAGGCGGATTCTCCGAAGCAGGAGATGAATACCTTTGAATTCTATAATCTGGGTATCGGTGATCCGATTGCTGTTTCCGCGTCCAACCATTTGGGCCTGGGCGATTTGTTGGATGCCGTTGTTGCCAAGTTCCCGTCCGATAAGATGGCAGGCGACCTGGAGGAAGAGGACGAAATCAAGGTTGCTCTGATTGGCCGTCCTAACGTGGGCAAATCCTCTATTTTCAACGCACTGGTAGGCGAGGAGCGTTCTATCGTAAGTGATGTTGCAGGCACTACCCGTGATGCGATTGATACTCCGGTAGTACGCAACGGTCAGAAGTACCTGTTCATTGATACCGCAGGCATGCGCCGCAAGGCTAAAGTTGACGAACCGATTGAAAAATACAGCGTTATGCGTTCTCTGCGTGCTGTTGACCGCAGTGACGTTGTGCTAATGGTTTTTGATGCTGTCGAGGGTGTTACCGAGCAGGATAAACGTATCGTCGGCTATGCTCATGAGGCAGGCAAGGCTGTTATTCTGGTTGTCAACAAGTGGGATTTGTACGAGAAGGACAATTCCTCCACTCTGCGTTACACCGAAACTCTGCGCAAGGAGCTTGTTTTCCTGCAGTATGCGCCGGTAGTTTTCGTTTCTGCCGTTACCAAGCAGCGTATTCACCGACTGCCGGAGGTTATCTCCTATGTTGCCGAGCAGAACGCTATGCGTATCGCTACCAGTATTCTCAACCAGGTTATCGAGGACGCTGTGGCTATCAATCCGCCACCGACAGAAAAAGGCAAGCGTCTTAAGATTCTTTATGTTACACAGGTCAAAATCAAACCGCCAACCTTTGTTATCTTCGTCAACGAACCGGAAATTATGCATTTCTCCTATCAGCGTTATCTGGAGAACAAACTGCGTGAGGCCTTTGGCTTTGAAGGTACACCGATTCAGATGATTATCCGTGGTAAGAACGAGGATGAATAAATAAAAGTCAGGTGATTTGTTATGTTCAATGAGGTGGGTATATTACATTTTCTGCTGGGCTTTGTGCTCGGTCATGTCTGCGGCTCTGTTCCCAGCGGCTTATGGCTGGTGCAGGCCTTTCACGGTATTGATATCCGTAATTACGGCAGCAAAAATATCGGCACGACGAACGTTTTCCGTACCGTCGGTCCCAAGACTGCGGTGCTGGTGCTGATTGCCGATGCCTTCAAGGGTATTCTCGCGGTTGGTATTATGAGTTATTTTTTCCACAATCCGCTGCTGGATGTGGTTACGGCTTTGGGTGCGCTTTTGGGACACAATTATTCGATCTTTCTGGGCTTTAAGGGTGGCAAGGGCGTTGCGACCGCACTGGGCCTGTTGATTTTTATGATGCCTAAGGTTGCGGTAGCAAGCTTTGGTATCTGGCTGGTGTGTGTGCTGCTGACGCGCTATGTATCGCTTGGCTCCATTATGGCTGCTGTCTTTACACCGCCGCTGGCATGGTATCTGGGTTATCCCTCTGCCTATGTGATTTTCTCGGTGGTTGCCGCTTTCTTTGTAGTTTTGCGCCACAAGGAAAATATTCATCGCCTGCTCACAGGCACCGAAAGCAAAATCAAACCGGGCAATGCCAAGGATCTGCAGAAATAAAATATCGCTTCTACGCTGATGTAGGCCAATGCTTACATCAGCTTTTTTCATATACTAAAGCAGGATTTTTGTTCTGCCTAAAGAATATAATAATATTACAAGTATTTTAGGTTACTTGCAGTAAAATATATGCTGCAAGAAGGGAGGAACGAAATTGCGATTAGCAAAGCTTTTATATACAGCTGCTGTTGTTTGCGGACTGCTGCTGCCTTTGGGTGCTTCGGCGGCAGGCATTACCAATTATCCGCCGCTGGTGAACCCGTCGCACTGGACGGAGCAGAACAAGAGCGGTGATACGGTTATTCTGGATGCGAAGGGTGTCGCTGCCTTCAACGCCAAGGTGCGCGCTGCTTCCCGCAGTATGCCTGATTTGGCAAATTACCCTGCGACGATGAGCGGTGATGCGCTCAAAACGAGGATTATGGATTATTCTATCCTTGACGATGACCTGTATCTGCATGGCAACAAGGTGAGCGAAAACTATAAGAATATCCTGCGCAAACAGAGCAATATCAGCGCTATTCCCAAAAGCGTGGCTGTGCAATACGCAGTGACGGTGCGCCGTACAGCGGTGCGTGCGCTGCCTACGGGCGAGGGCCTGTATTATTATGCGGGAGACAGAGATTTTGACGCGCTGCAGGAAACTATGCTGGACTCCGGCGAGCCTGTGGCTGTGCTGCACACCAGTGCCAACGGTTATTTTTACTACGTGCAGGCAGTAAATTACAGCGGTTGGGTGAGCAAGTATAATGTAGCCATGACCGATAAGAATTCCTGGAACAGCTTTGTAAAGCCGCAGAAGTTTCTTGTTGTTACCGATGCGGAATATAACCTGAAAACAGACGGCGAGCAGGTGCTGTACCAACAGGGAGCACGCCTGCCGGTTGACAGTGTGCAAAGCAATACCTATACGGTAATTGCGCCTGTGCGCACTAAAGCAGGCCAGCTGCAGAAGCAGAAGCTGTTGGTGCCGAAGGCTGCATCCGCCGTGCATTACGGCTATTTGCCCTATACAAGCAATAATCTGCTCAGCTCCGCCTTCAAATTTTACGGCAAGCCTTATGGCTGGGGCGGTTTGAAGAACAGCGTGGACTGCTCAAGCCTGGTGTTCAATGCTTACCGCACTGTGGGCATTGTGCTGCCGCGTAATGCCGACCAGCAGGAGCTGACCGCAGGCACGAAGAAAAAGCTCAGCGGCAGCTCACAGGAACGCGCCGCCGTTATCAGCAAGCTGATGCCCGGTGCAGCGCTTTATATGGACGGTCACTGCTTGATGTATATAGGCAATATCAACCAGACACCGTATACGATTCATGCGCTGGGCTCTTATTTTTCCAAGGGCCGCCTGATGCGTGAGATGAAGGTGCTGGTGAGCGATTTGTCGTTGCAGCGTTCCAGCGGCAATACCATGCTTAACGAATTGCAGACTGCAATAGAATATAAATAATGATAGGAGAGTTCATGATATGTTAAACCAATTTCAATGTACTGCAGCGGAGTTCAACGCTGCAGCTTATAATGACGCGGACAGTATTGTCCTCTTTCTGTGCAAGGAATGCGCGGCGGCTATCGACAAGCTGGAGCTGCCGGAGGCAGCAGCCAAGGCGGCAATGGCGTATACCGCGCAGCACGACGATATTTATGATGCAGGCAGCGTTACCACCCTGGTGCTGCCGCAGGGTGAAGGTTTGCTGATACTGCTTTTGGCAGGCTGTGGCGAGGGCAAGGACTGCAAGCCGAACAATTTCCGTAAGGCTGCCGGCGCTGCTGCCCGCGCTTTGCACAAGGCTAAGGCGCAAAAGGCTGTACTGGCTGCGCCTATCCTGCTGAACGCCGAACGCAGCAAAAACCTGCAGGCGCTCGTCGAAGGCCTGTACCTCGGCGCGTACACCTTCAACCGCTTCAAGAGCGAAGCAAAGCAGGCACCGCTGTGCGAGGCTACCGTGCTGAGTGCTGTGCCAGAGGCGGCGGAAATCATTAACGCTGCGGAAATCTCTGCGGAAGCAGTGTGCTATGCACGTGATCTGGTGAATAACCCCGGTAACGTGGTAACACCGCAAACCATGGCCGATGATGCCTTGAAGCTGGGGCAGGAGCTGCCGCTGGAAATTACTATTATGGACGAAACCCTGATGGAGGCAAGAGGCATGCATGCACTGCTTGCAGTAGGTCAGGGCAGTCATAACCCTCCGTGCCTCGTTGCCTTGCGCTACAACGGCAACGGTGACGCTCCCTATACAGCCTTCGTAGGCAAGGGCATCACCTTCGACAGCGGCGGTATTTCCATTAAGCCTGA
>OHUD01001008.1_pt1 | contig 10337 bp, 8 predicted proteins | sample 1579021 | NCBI WGS metagenome assembly OHUD01 (sample SAMEA3879597, study PRJEB24766) | human gut metagenome | biome: human-associated habitat; feature: feces | place: USA | collected 1985/1987
ACCTTTTTCATTTCGGTTTTATTCATGAGTTCCTCTGTCCACCTGAGAAAAGTAAGGAATCCCATTCCGGTGTTGCTAAACTTAAACACTCTTCTTGAAAGCTCAAACCCTCTCCAGTCAAACGCTCTGCAGAAGTGAGTTTGTGATCCAACGTCCACTCCAACAATTAAAGTGTCACTTGTTACTTGCTTTAGTCTGTCATTCTGTGTTAAATTCATTTTGAACCTCCAGTGTTTTGATTGTTTTGTTTACATCCGCCAAGATGCAACTCAATCATACCTTGAGGTTCTTTTTTATTCAATTGGTATTATTTCTGAATTACAGGAATGCTCCATACTATATTCTTTATAATTGAACCATTCTGTTCAAGACCTGGACTCATAAATATAAAACTGTTTTTTCAGGATATGAAGAAAATGTCAGCCAGAAACTTCTCATCTCTATATTCTTCCAGTCTTTTTTATGAAACCATATGGAACATATTTCATATGGATACGTAACTACTTTCTCTTCTCCTGGTTCTAATTTTTCTACCATAGAACTGTAATGTTCTGAATTGCCCATCAGAAGTTCCTGTGAGATTGCTGTTCCAACGCCTGTTGTCTCTAACGACAGATAAGTGATTGGCACTTCTTTTTCTTCCTCCGTTGTGTTCTTCAGACATACACTCACTTCTATTATTTTTGTATCATAATTCACTTTACTCGTATCTATCCCACTATTCTCATAAATTGCTGCCTGTTCTTCTGTGGACAGCCATTTTACTACATTCGCTGAGATTTTAACTCCATCCAGAAATTCAAGAGATTCTCCCTTTTCTGCTGTCTCAACTTTTCTTGCCGGATATTTTTGATTTATATTTCGATACCCGGCTATAAATCCACCAAATAATACAATTGCCGTCATAATGATGATGATCTTTTTTCTCATACACTCACCTATACTGTCATATGCTCTTTTATTTGTCCCATATCCATTCTAAAAATTTCATCTGAAACTTTTTCTAAAGTCTCCGTTGTATGACAGGATATAAGAATTAATGCTCCTCGTTCCTTTTCTTCACCGACAATCTGCCATAATATTTCTTCGCTCTTTTCATCTAATGCATTCGAAGGTTCATCTAAGATAATCAGTTCTGGTTTTTCCATGATTGCAGCTGCAATCCCTAGTTTCTGTTTCATTCCAAGAGAATATTTCCGATATTTTTTGTACATTACATCCTGCAGCCCCACTCTCTTTATAACATCTTTCACCTCTGCCCCACTGATTTGTCCTTTAATTGACGCAAGCATCATTAGATTTTGAAATCCACTGTAAGAATCTAAAAAGCCTGGCTTTTCAATAAACACGCCCACACTTGGTGGAAAGGAAAACTCTTTTCCAAGAATTTTTCCATCAATCTTTACTTCCCCCACAGTTGGAAGTACTAATCCACAGATTACTCGCATAAGCATAGATTTTCCACAACCGTTTTTCCCTTGCAGTCCATAAACCTTCCCTTTTTCCATAGAAAGTGTAATTCCGCTGAGGACCTCATCTGCTCCAATTTTTTTACTGATATCTGTAAGTTCAAGATACATATTTCCCCTTCTTTCTTTAAAACAGATCTTTTCTTTTTAAAATTTGATATCCAATTACAGCCATAAAGAAAATAATTCCTACACTAACTGCTCCTTGTGTCAGAAATCCAACATCATCCATAGCAAACATCATCTGACGCATACACATAAAATAATTTCCTATTAAAAACGGATGGATCTGATATACACTGGAAATTAAAATAACAATAGAAACCAAAATTCCAGTTACTGCATTGATTGCTAATGATACAATATACTGAATATAAGTAAGTGCCAGCAATGCCACAAAAAATACAAGAACCATTGAAAAAATACGGAAATTATTTTTGTTGATTTCCAGTCCCAGATAATCCTTTAGTAACTCTAAATTTATCCCTTCTACAGCACTCTTCGTACAAAAAGAAAAAACAAGAAATGCTATTGCTGTCACTGCCAGATATCCCATACATTCCAGCCAAATTTTCAAATGAATTTCCATCCACCACTGTTTTCTGTTTTTCAGTCGTAAGAGCATTTGCTGTTCGTATTTTTTTGAGAGCTGTCCTGTCAGTTTTCCAATCAGTAAAACAAAATAAATCAAATACAAGGACCAGTACGGTGGAATATTAAAAGTCTCTTTTCCTTCCGATTGTGTATAAGGAACTGTCCCCTGAAAAAAGCAGATTACATAATCCCAAAAGTGAAGTTTCCACTCCTGTCCATTCACAGTATTATATTGTTGGATCAGATTACGAAAACCTACACACTGCACGAGAACCAGCAAAAATACAAAGCCATACTTTTTCCAACTTTCTTTAAAAAATATTTTCAAGTCAACTTTCCACATGGCCTCATCTCCTATCTCCAGATATCTCTCCGCTCAATCATCTTTTCCCCTATCAGTTTCTCGATGAATAAAACGACAATTCCAATCAGAATAATTCCTAACCACTTACCAGACGTATTCCATGATGTCTGCCAGACTGCGAACAGGCTAAAATAGATCTTTCCATAGTGAAGTGCCTCTATTCCGATTGGAACCAAAAGAACAATCCAAATAAAAAACAGAGTCTTTGGATACCACAAAAAAATATCTACCATTACAAAAAGTAAGATCAGTTTTAAAACATACATCAACCAGATAACGACGGCCACGGATAAAAAATGGGACTTTACAACGTTTCCTGTCTGACCAAAATAAACACTTTCCATAGTATCCCAATTGATCAGATTTCTGCTAAAGATCCAGCCAGTAAATGTAGCCATTAGGATAATTATAAAAGAAATCCCCGCAGCATATACCAGACTCTCCTTCAGTTGTTGCTGAAACATTCTTTTTCTCGATTGATACCGTAAGATATATTGAATGTTCAAGCTGTCCTGTTTACATTTGATTACGAAAAAAAGTACAAACGGAAATATGGTCAATCCACTGTAAAGTGCTCCCTGCTGTGCAATAACATAATCTATCGTACTGGCCGAAAGATGATAAAACTGATACATCTTCTTCTGCTCGGACACTGTCCAAAAAGAACAAACTATCATCCAAATCAGTTCAGCTGTCAGAAGCCATCTATGTTTCATCAAAGAATCTCTCACATGATAAAATGTCTGTTTTGATTTAGAATACATCTTCCTTCGCTCCTTTTTTCATAAATACAAAGAACGTTACTGGAATTCCAATCCCCATTGAAACCACTGGAATCCACCATGCGACGATTCCATGTCCCGGCTGAACCCAATATACACTGGAATAGTCAATATGATTTGTAATGGTACAGATAACGTGCAGAATCAGCTGTACAAAAAACGGAAAGATCAATACAACAATTTTATAATCTGACAAAAAACTTACAGACAAACAAACACAAGCCCAAATTCCTGCCATCAAAAATTGAAGTACCAGAAAAAACGTTGTATATATCATAGGATGCGTAAAGAAAATCTTATAAAACAGCATCAACGGTGTAAGTATATTATCTCCCATTGTTGAAAGCGGTGCTAAGTTTGGCAGAAGAACCAGACTGCACATTAAATTGAAAATCAATGGAACAAGAACTGCAATTCCCCCGCTCAGAAAAGCAGCAGCATATTTTGCTTTGAGATAATCTTCTCTCTTTGTTCTCATATAAATATTTTTTATTACTCCTTCTTTGCAGTCCTCAAAATAAGAAGTTCCAAATGGAAGGCTTGCAAGGATAGGTAGAATTAAGAAGAATATAAACCCTTCCAAATTCGACGGACTTCCAGCCATCCATGTTTCCACAGCACTATGTGGCGACAGAATTGGGAATTCGTTATAGAAATTCGTCAGATTAGCTCGATAGGCGGGAATGATTTCCTGAATTACATGCGCAGTTCCAATAAGGATTCCTATTAGTATGGATAATGCCATCCCGTTTCCTCTCATTGCCCGTTTCATCTCTGTCTTAAAAATCTGTTTCATGCTTTTCCCTCTTTCTTGAGTTATATTTTCAAATAGAAAATAAAGGTGACGCTATCGGTGGGAAAGACTTATATAAAATATAAGCTGCGAGAAAATTCTTCGCATTCTTTCACAGCTTACATTTTATAATTTACTTCAGTTTCACTTTGTATCATCAATTCAATATAATATAACGACGGATATCATACTCCGGATTATCAATAACAGCTCCCGTTGGATTGATCTCCAAATAAATTGCTTCAGATTTCAATAATTCATCGTTTGCAACAAAAATCAATGCCATTTGTTTTTCTTCTCCTGGTTCAAAAGTCTCAGCATAGTAATTATGATTTAGAACCCTTGGTGTCTCTTCACCTAGATAAGACACTTCTCCCACATAGTCCTCATATTCTGATGGTGGAAAGAGGAATCTCAGTCGAATATAACCCCAGATAAGATCGTTCTCTATCTTTTTATCGCTCTGATTTTTCACGGAAAGATTAACTACAATATAAGAGAAATCATTCGTGATATTTCCCTGCTCATCTAATTCAGCTCCCGGATAATTGGAAAGATCTTTTCCTTTTGGAAGTACATAACCAGGATACTCTTTTCCTCTTGTCCAAGATAAAACTGTAAAACTATACTTCGTACTTGCTATTTGCTTTCCTGTAGAAACAACATTTTTTGCATCAACTCCGAGTTTGTTTGCAAATTCTTTAGATACTTCATCTGGCTCCTCTTCTTGGGCTACCACATCAAGACTTTTTTTAAATTCATTTTCTTTTTCTATATTCTCTTTACTTATGCTACCTGTTCCGCTTTGTAAGAAATTAACAGATAGTAACACGAGTATAATGACAAAAGAAACACTCGCACAAGTTATTATTTTCTTCTTCACAACTATCGCCTTTCGTCATTCCTTCCCAACATAAACGACTCCTGTATGACACATGTTTTCAGTTATTTCATAACATCCTCCTGTTCCATTCAGATTCAAATATAAATTCTTAATATCTTTTTCATTAACAATCCATGCCATATTGACTTGAACACTCTCACCAGGCTTTAACGATGGAATATAATTCTTCCCTTCACCATAGTCATCTTGTACGCTGGAATAAGTCATTTCAGCTGTTTTGGCAACACTGTCACTTATATAATAATCATAATCCTCACCAGCTTCTGTACCAGGCATGTAAATAGTATACGTGCCATCATTCTGTTTCGAAAGAGCAATCAGCGTGCCTAGATAGAGCATATGATTGAGTTCTTCCTCTGATATATTTGTGTATGTGACAGTCAAAAACAGTAATTTCTGATCCATGTTTTCTTCTCTTACAACTGAATCCAGATTATTTACACCATCACCTTTTTTTATATATGATAAATGATTCTGTACCAGTTTTCCGTTTGCATCAACTGCCGTCTTCCAGGCTTTCGGAATTTTATCACTGTCTAAAAGCTGTAAATTATCTGCGATCTGTACTTTATCTACACAAGCTGTCACCTTATCTGTAGTAATGTTATTTCCGTTATTATCTTCAGCATAAGAATCTAAATTAAAAGCTTCTCCAATTTGACGAACCGACAGCTGACCATTTGTTACATCTATTTTATCTGCATAGACTGTCGGTTCAATAATATCACTCCAGGTAATCATGTCAGCAGTTTTGATCATTTCATCCTCTTCCGTAATCACAAGATTTTCAGCAAATTTATATGCTTCTTCTTTTGAAATTGTATTTCCAATATAGAGTGTCAAAACACGATATTCTTCCGGACAGAGAAGATAAATTCTTTGATCAAATGAGTTTTCTCCATTTATTGTATTGTATTTGAGATAAATTCCATCATAGGATCCGAAAACATGATTTTCACTTTCTATAACATTTCTATCCAACAATGATTTATCCAGACTCTTCTCATCCATCAAAACAGTATCAACGGTTATCCCTGCTGTATCAAGTGTATCTTTATAGCCTAACTTATACCCTTCGGCGATCCATTCCATCCCTTCCGGAATATAGTTTGATGTGACAGAGATTTCATGAATCTCTTCTGGAAGTTTTACGTCTTCAGAATTCTCATCTGATTTTATAGTAGTTAAAGTACCGTAGTTTCCCTGTTTTTCAAGGTACATATGATAAAGCTTTGTTCCTGCATAAGCAACGGTTGATGTTGCAATAATGCACACAGCTGCCGCAGCCGCTACCCTACTTATACTTCGGTTTAACTTGCTTTTTCTCTGCATTGGTGTAATGTTTGATGAATTTACTTGTTTTTCTACTTCTTCCTGAATCATATCGTGAACAAAATCCGGAATATCTGGAAAGTCGTTTTTTAATTCGTCTAATCTCATATAAAAATCTCCTCCAATTGAATCTTCTTTTTCAGCGTTTTCCGTGCCCTTACAAGTCTCTTTTGTACAGCGCCTTCGGATATCTCAAGGATCTGAGCAATCTCTCTTATATTGAACTCCTCCATATAATAAAGGATCACCGGAATCCGCAGTTCTTCTTTCAGTTCGTTTACAGCTCTATACAATTCACTGTAATCCCGATTCTCTTTAGGTTGCTTCATATTTTCTGCATATCCTTCATCCAAAGGTTCATTGACGTTGATGCGCCTTGCAATGTTATAGCATTCATTGATTAATATCCGCATCAACCAGGTCTTTGCATAGCGATCTTTTTTTAATGTATCTATTTTAGAAAATGCTTTCACAATCGATTCTTGTATTGCATCAGCACAATCCTGGTCATCTGACAAAATTGTTTTTGCTGTTGCATACAATTGTCGCTCTGATGAAAGAATCAATTCTCCAAGTGCCTCCTTCGTCAATTTGGTACCCCCTTTTTGCCAGCCAGCTTTTATTTACATAGATTAGACGGATTCAAAACGAAAATATCCCCTTAATTTTCAAAAATAATTGTTTTTTGTTTCAAGCGAGCTCTAACATTTTTGCAGTTTTCTTATATTATCTCATAGATTAACTCATTCATATAAAAGAAGTTTCTTGGGTAACCGCTTCCAAATCCTCCCCTAAATAACACTTTCCCAATATAAAGTCAAAAAAATCTCCCCTCACACCGAATGAAATCTAATTGATTCCATCAGATATGAGGGGAGATTCTATTTTTTATGATTCACTTTTCAGTGTACTTCCAAAGAAGCTTCTATGTATAATCTACTAACAACTATAATTAAGCGTTCTTCTTGGCAATTGCTGCCTGTGCTGCTGCAAGACGAGCGATCGGTACACGGAATGGTGAGCAGGATACATAGTCAAGTCCAATGCTGTTGCAGAACTCTACAGAGCTTGGATCTCCACCATGCTCTCCACAGATACCAACGTGGAGTGTCGGGTTAACCGGTTTTCCGAGTTCGATAGCCATCTTCATGAGCTTGCCAACACCAACCTGATCCAGTTTTGCAAATGGATCGTTCTCGAAGATCTTAGCATCATAGTAAGCATCGAGGAACTTACCAGCGTCATCACGGGAGAATCCGTATGTCATCTGTGTAAGGTCGTTTGTTCCGAAGCAGAAGAAGTCAGCTTCTTTTGCGATATCGTCAGCTGTAAGAGCAGCTCTTGGGATCTCGATCATTGTACCAACCTCGTACTCAAGGTCGCTTCCAGCTGCTGCGATCTCAGCGTCAGCTGTCTCTACAACGAATTTCTTAACGTATTTGAGCTCTTTGATATCTCCAACGAGTGGGATCATGATCTCAGGTTTTACGTTCCAATCCGGATGAGCTTTCTTTACATTGATTGCTGCACGGATAACAGCGCTTGTCTGCATCTTAGCAATCTCTGGGTATGTAACTGCAAGACGGCATCCACGGTGTCCCATCATTGGGTTGAACTCGTGCAGGCTGTCGATAATAGCTTTGATCTGGTCAACTGTTTTGCCCTGAGCATCAGCCAGTTTCTTGATGTCCTCTTCCTCTGTAGGAACGAACTCATGAAGCGGTGGGTCAAGGAAACGAATTGTAACCGGGTTACCTTCAAGAGCTTCGTAAAGTTTCTCGAAGTCTCCCTGCTGCTCTGGAAGAATCTTAGCAAGTGCTGCTTCTCTTTCTTCTACTGTCTCTGCACAGATCATCTCACGGAATGCGTCGATTCTGTTGCCTTCAAAGAACATATGCTCTGTACGGCAAAGTCCGATACCTTCTGCACCAAGCTCACGAGCTTTCTTAGCGTCAGCCGGTGTATCAGCGTTTGTACGAACCTTCATAGTTCTGTACTTGTCAGCCCATCCCATGATTCTTCCGAACTCACCAGCGATTGTAGCGTCTACAGTCGGGATGATTCCGTCATAGATAGCACCTGTGGATCCATCAAGTGAGATTGCATCTCCCTCGTGGAATTCTTTTCCACCAAGTGTAAATTTCTTATTAGCTTCGTCCATTGTGATGTCACCACAACCAGATACGCAGCATGTTCCCATTCCACGAGCAACTACAGCTGCGTGAGATGTCATACCACCACGAACTGTCAGGATACCCTGAGCAGACTTCATACCTGTGATATCTTCTGGTGATGTCTCAAGACGAACAAGGATAACTTTCTCTCCTCTTGCAGCCCACTCTACAGCGTCATCAGCTGTGAATACGATCTTACCACAAGCAGCTCCTGGTGATGCTCCAAGTGCTTTTGCCATTGGTGTAGCAGCTTTCAGAGCTTTCGCATCGAACTGTGGGTGAAGCAGGGAATCAAGGTTACGAGGGTCGATCATTGCAACAGCCTCTTCCTCTGTTCTCATTCCTTCATCTACAAGGTCGCAGGCAATCTTAAGAGCTGCCTGAGCTGTTCTCTTACCATTACGTGTCTGAAGCATGTACAGTTTACCGTGCTCTACAGTGAATTCCATGTCCTGCATATCTCTGTAGTGAGTCTCCAGAGTCTTGCATACATCTTTGAACTGTGCGAATGCTTCTGGGAACTTCTGCTCCATCTCGGAAATGTGCATAGGTGTACGAACACCGGCAACAACGTCCTCGCCCTGAGCGTTTGTCAGGAACTCTCCGAACAGACCGTTCTCTCCTGTAGCTGGGTCACGTGTAAATGCAACACCTGTACCACAGTCATCTCCCATGTTACCGAATGCCATCATCTGTACGTTAACTGCTGTTCCCCATGAATACGGGATATCATTATCACGACGGTAAACGTTAGCTCTCGGGTTGTCCCATGAACGGAATACAGCCTTAACAGCCTCCATCAACTGCTCTTTCGGATCTGAAGGGAAGTCTGAACCGATCTTGGACTTGTACTCGGCCTTGAACTGCATGGCCAGCTCCTGCAGGTCGGCAGCATTCAGCTCCACATCCTGGGTGACGCCGCGCTTGGCCTTCATCTGGTCGATGAGCTCCTGCGTCACCGAACTGCTGCCCGGCAGAGTCTCCATGACATAGAAGACGCTGGCGCAGTCGCCGGAGGCGTCCGCTGCGGCACAGAGTGCGCCGGAATAGTGATGGAGCTTATTGGTGGTCTCGGCGGAGAAACGGTTCCCGTTCCAGATGGTGGTGCCTCTGCCGTCCGCGCCCTGCCCGGCCTCCACCACGAAGTCCTTCTCCACCCGGGTGACGGTCAGTCCGTTGTAAAAGCCCTGCTGGGCCAATGTCGTGAAATTCTGCACGGCCTGCGGGGCCTCGGTGGAAAAAAGCACTGCTTTGAACACGCCTGCCGAGGTATCGAACACCGCGATGGTGTCCCCCGCCGCCGGGTGGGTGAACTGCAGCTCTGCCGACTCCACCGCCGGGCGGCTGATGCTCTGGGCTGACGTGCTGCCGCCCTTGAGGCTGGAGAGGACGCCGCCCCCGCTGCACCCGGCCAGCACTGCCGTCAGGGCCAGTGCGGCCATTATTTTTTTCAAGGCTCTCATATCCGGGCCTCCCTCTTCGTATGCTGTAGTAAAAGCTATCGATATAGTATAGCACATTCCGGGATGAAATGCGAGAGAAAAAAGCATCAAACTTTGTCCGATAATTTCTTTGAAAAAACTCTTGACGAGTGACGATAAAAACGCTAAACTATAGGCGTACCCGGAACCCACAGCTCAGAGGGAGCAGAGCGGGCAGGGTATGACAGTTATTCCATTTTTTAGATATTTGACAGGAGAACGTGACTTATGGCAGAAGATATGAACAAGTCCGCCGCTGAGACCGAAGAGGAATATCAGCCTGACCTGATGACCCTCGAGGACGAGGACGGCAATGAGGTCACGTTTGAAGTGATCGACGCTCTGGACCATAAGGGCGTGCATTACCTGGCCGTTGTCGAATACGCCGAGAATGAGGAAGACCTGGACGAGGACGCCCAGCTGGTCATCCTGAGCGTCGGCGAG
>OHUD01001010.1_pt1 | contig 10331 bp, 1 predicted proteins | sample 1579021 | NCBI WGS metagenome assembly OHUD01 (sample SAMEA3879597, study PRJEB24766) | human gut metagenome | biome: human-associated habitat; feature: feces | place: USA | collected 1985/1987
CCTTCGCCGGGAGCATCGACCTGCTGCAAATCCTGCGTCCAGTAGGTGACGTTAATCTGGATGTCGATGGAATCATCATGGTAGCCGCCGTTATAAAGCGAGGTGCTTAAGATTTTGCGCGCTCCTGCGAAAAAAATAACGATACTTTTATCGTAAAAATAAACCTTATCTCCTGTCGACAAGGTGCATAAATGTTCCGACATAATCAGCCTCCTTTGATTTTTATTGTTATTATAAGCTATATAGTAATAGTATGGTCAAGAGAATTACAAGCGAAAACAGCTCCGAATGCACTGCGCATGACGGAGCTGTTTTTTTATAAGTTTTTTGAGGTTGCCGCAGCGCTGCAAGTACAGCGCCGCAGCATCGGTTGCATCTACTGCAGCGCCGCTTTCAACCTCGATCTTAGTCGGATCCTGAGTGAATACATAGGTGCCGTCTTCCTTCAGGATACCGTCCTTCTTGTATTGATAGTCAGTCTTGGCATCGCCGGTAATACCCTGGTTCTTTTCAGTAGCTTCAGGCTTCTGGGTTTCCGGATAGGTGAAGCCAGGCTTCATAGAACCGTTCTCCAGACTACCCTTACCAGTATCAGCATTGAAGGCGATGTTGCCGGTCTGCATTGCTGCACTGCTTGCAGTCAGGCCATCAGCAATCTTTACGTAACCGGCAAGGTTCTTCTCGCCGTTGACAAACTTGCTGTAGGTCAGCTTGCCCGCCAAGGTATTCAGTACGTTAGCAACGCTGTATTCGTTGTCCATGCTGATGCCGCTGTTGTCGGTAATCAGGGATACTACAGAGCCTTCTGCTGCACTTCTGATAATGGTGTCACCTGCTGCGTAGTCGCTAGCTGCTTCACCATTGCCGATATGAGCGTAGAAAATGTTGGTATTGCCGCTGTAATTGTCGATGGTAATATTATTAGCATCGTTTTGGAAGATGTTGCCTGCGTGTGCTGCATCGCTGCCGCCTACGAATTTAGCAACATGGCTGCCTACAAAGCCACTGCCGCCCCAAGGCTTGGAGGTTTCGCCCCACTTCTCGTTGTTCCAGGTTGCGCCGTTCTGCAGGAAGATATTGATTGCGCCGTAGAAGGTCTTATCGCCAGCTTTGTTGCCTTCATCCTTGAAGCCGTTATGTGCAACACCGGTCCATACGGAATCTGCGGTTGCCAGGCCCAGGTTTACTTTAGTGTAAAGCTCAGGCTCATTAGCATTCATCGCACCGGTAGATGCGCCTACGTTACCTTTCAGTACCAGCTTGTTGTCTCTTGCACTGATTGCATCATAGTTTGCATCAAGGTTAACGTTCATGCTGGTGGTAGCAGATTCTGCCATCATTGCATAGTAGGTATGCTTATTATCCTTGTTGATTTCGATATTACCGCCGCCGTTAATCGTCAGCTTAGCATGGCCGCCGTTAGCGAACAAGCAGTTACCGTCAATCTTAGCGTTTACATCACCGTTAATGGTAACCTTCGGTCCTGTCTGCAAGGTGTAGTTGCTGCCGCTGTATACCAAGGAGCAGCCATAGTAACCATAAGCACCCTTCTCAGAGGTCAGGCCCCATTCACTGTTTTCGTCACCCATAGCAGTTACGTTACCGTTAAAGGTTACCTCGGAGTTGCCTGCTGCGTACAGACCTAAAGCATAGTTAATGCCCTTAACATTCATTTCGGTGTCGCCATTAATGGTCAGCTTCATCGGCTTATCCTTGTTCTGCTGGCCTTGGCCGCCTACGTTGATTGCCTCAACGCGACCTTTAGTGCTGTGAGCATTGAGCACCAGCTTGTCAGCAGTAATGGTTACACCGTCAGTGCTGTTGGCACCAATTGCATGAATGGTAGAGTTGTCGGTTACATTGGTGTTGAAGGTCAGAGTTTTGCCTTTTGCATCAATGGTAGTTGCCTGGTTCATATCAGCGCCATGTGCATTAGTTGTGGTGATGCTGCTGTTTTGAGTGAACTGATACAGGCCGTCACTCTTGATTACGCCAGCCTTATAGTATTCCTTATCCTTAGACTTCACACCAGTCAGAGTTGTGGTAAACTCATTCTTAATCTGGTGGTCAGGTGCCGGAAGATCAGGTCTGATGCTGTCTTCATCCTTCAGGCTGCCTTTGCCGTCTTTCTTGGAGAATGCCATATCACCAGTGTACATTGCTGCAGAAGAAGAAGTCAGGCCGTCGGCAATCTTCACATAACCGGTCAGGTTGTTTTCGTCCTTAGTGAAGTTGCTGTAGGTCAGCTTGCCTGCCAGACTGTTCAGTACGTTAACAATGCTGTCAGCGGAGCTCATGTTGAGGCCGCTGTTATCGGTAATCAGGGATACTACAGAATCCTTTTCTGCATGCTTGATAATGGTATCGCCAGCCTTATAGTCGCCTGCTGCTTCGCCATTACCGGTATGTGCGTAGTAGATGTTGGTGTTGCCGCTGTAGTTATCGATGGTGATATTCTTAGTATCGTTTTGGAAGATGTTACCTGCGTGTGCTGCATCGCTGCCGCCGGTAAAGTTGGTTACATGGCTGCCGGTAAAGCCGCTCGGAACCTCTTTGCCGTTCTTCTCGTTTGTCCAGGTTGCACCATCTGCCAACCACAGGTTAAAGGTACCATAGCTGGTTGAGTCATCACCGGAAGTAACTTCGTAAAGGCTGCGGCCATTCCAACTGCTGTCTTTGCCCTGCAATGCCAGATTAACGGTAGAAGATGTAGAAGTTGTTTCCTCCTCCCAATAATCATAGGTTTCTGCAGACTTGGTGTAGACATCGCCATCAATCTTGACAATACCTGCACCTGCCTTGCCATCCTGAACATTGACGTTGATAATACCATTATCGTCAGACTTCAGCGCAATGTAATTAGCTGCATTGCTATCCTTTTGAATATCCAGATTGCCGTTCATGGTAACAGTACCGCCGCTACCACTGTAAATACCATTGCTTTCTGTCTGCGCAGATGTAGAAATAGTGGTGTCTGCATCAATGGTAATCTTACCGCCTGTTGCATAAACACCCTGGGCCCTGAAGCCGGTGGTATCAGTGCTGAGCTTCAGGCTGTCAGCTTTAATAGTAATATCCTTGGACTTTCCATAGCTGAGGCCGGTAGCTACCGCACGTGCAACATTGCTGCCCTTAAGAACATGGTAGGATACGTCCAAATTCTTTCCGTCGGCATTAATCGTAATCGGTCCGCCACTGGATTCAATAGCACTCAGGTTGGAGCTGTAATCGCCCTTAGTTACATTAATAACTGTATCCTGAGTGAAGTTGTAAATGCCTTTTTCGGTTTCGATGCCCAGATTTACATACTTCTTATCAAGATTACCGGTGATTGGATCAGTAATAACAGAATCGTCTGCTACAGTATATTCATAGAAGCCCTGACCAGGTGTCTTGGTGCCGGTTGCATCGGTTGAGAAGCTGATATCGCCGGTCTTCAAAGCTGCGGAAGAAGCAGTTAAGCCGGAAGCAATCTTGACAGTACCTGCCAGCTTGCCGTCATTAGCGGTGTAGAAGAGCTTCTGTGCCAGCTTGTTAAGAACTTCATTAACAGTATTCTGGTCTTCAGCCTTATCATAGGCGTCAAAGCCTTTAGTGATGCCCTGGTTGTCAGTGATAAGCGTAATATTGGAGCCGGTATTAGCCTGACCGATGGTAAAGCTGCCGCCGAGAATATTAGTCGGATTATCAGCATCATGGTTATAAATAACAGTAGTGTTGCCGCTGTAATCAGCTACACTGATATCGCCTGCATCGCTTGCTACAAAGATGCTGCCTTTATTACCGGAGAAGGAAGCAAGCTTGCTGGCACCATTTACATTCCAGATAGAATTATCCAGCTTCAGGTGCATAGCATTGCCATTGCTGTAACCGGTCCAGGTTGCATTATCCAGATTAGCGTTTACAGTGTTGCCGGAAAGGTTGTTGCCGGTCCAGCTTGCACCATTACCCATGTAAAGGTTAACGATACCTGCACTGCTGCCGTTAGCATTGCTTACGTTGCCCTTCCAGAAGGAATCCTTAGTATTCAGGCCAACGCTTACATCTGCACTTGCACCGGCATTATCCATGCCGCCGCCAAGATATACATTGCCTTCCAGCTGAACATTATTGTTGCCTGCACCTATAATAGCGCCTTCAGCATCCTTCTTGACATTCACATTAACCTGTCCGCGGTTCTTGGAAGCGAATTCACCATAAGCACGAATCGCATATTCTGCTCCGTTAATAGCCTTGATGACGCCGCCGCCAACCTCAACCTTGGAGGCAACTGCACTGATTGCTTCATTGGCACCGGAAGCATTGCTCTTATCAGCCACAATATCAACGAGACCATCAACAGTGATCGTAGACATAACGCCGCCAACACCGTTCATGCTCTTGATAACTGCAGCATTTGCAGGAGCAGTACTGTTAGCACGCAAGGTAAGTACATTATCAGCACCAGCATTGTGAATATTAATCGTACCGCCGGCATTAACGAATAATGCACCGGTCTGACCGTTCCTGGTGCTTGCAGCACTGACAGACATTGCACCGGCATTATTGATGTTGACTACACCCTTGCCGACAGCTGCGATACCGGTTGTATGCGTATCTGTTGTTGTATCTACAGTCAGCTTGTTGCCATTCATATCAATGGTAACATTATGGTTTTCGTCAGAGCCGGAAATAGCTGCGCCAATCTGCGGAACATACGCACCACCTGCAATCAGATGCTTTTCAGGTGTGATGGTTGTGCTGTCTGCAGTAAATACATAGGTGCCATCGTCCTTCAGTACGCCTTTTTCTATGTAAACCGTATCAGCAGCTGCATCACCGGTAATTGCCGTAGTAAATTCTTTAGTTATCTGGCTGCCAGGCTTGCTGGTCTTATAAGCATAGTAGCCCTGGCCAGGTGTAAAGGTGCCTGTATCTTCAGTAGAGAAGGAAATATCGCCGGTCTTCAGTGCTGCGGAAGAAGCTGTCAGGCCTTCAGCAATCTTCACTACGCCAGCCAGATGACCATCAGTATAGTTCTTGTAGAACAGCTTGCCTGCCAAGCTGTTCAGTACGTTGGCTACTTTATCCTTAGCATCAGCGGAATCGCCATCTGCAAAGCCGGAGGTAATTCCCTTATTATCTGTAATAAAGGTGATAGCAGAGCCTTCTGCTGCATTGGTAATATTGAAGCTGCCGCCAATAATCTTGGTCGGATCAGCAGCATCATGATCATAGAATACAGTAGTATGACCGCTATAATTTACAACAGAAATAGGATTGTTATCCTTTTGGTAAATCAGGCCTGCATTATCTGCATCCTTGCCGCCATGCAGTGTTGCCAGCGTGCTGCCTGTCCATACAGGATTTTTAGACGCTATGGTCGTAGTTGTCACATGCGACTGCTGTTCGTTGGTCCAGGCTGCACCGTTTTGCAGATACAGGTTGAACTGGCCGATATCATGCGCAGTATTGCCGCCGCTGCCATAGTCATCATTATACTGGTCATAAGCTGCAACGCCCTTCCAGAAAGAATCCTTATCGGTCAATGCAACGTTGAGAATGCCTGCATCCTTCCAATCTATCAGCTCGCCGCCGCTGTATTCCACAACCTTCTTGCCATATTGGCCGGTTGCATACATATCACCGGTAATCTTGGTAGTCGTATCGCCTGCAGCGCCGTCCTCCATATTGATGTCCAGCGTGCCTTTATCTACGCGGACTGCATAGAAATTATGTGATTTATCGCTGTCTTCGGCTGCAGTGATAGTGCCGCCGCCAACAGATACCTTGGTATTAGCGCCAGTGAGCTTGATACCGCTGCCGCGTACACCGGAAATATCTACCGGACCGCTGACAGTTACAGTGGAGCTGTCACCGGTTACCAGAATACCAGCAGCACTCATGCCTGCGCCACGTTCTCTAAGACCTTTGACATTGCTGATTGTCAGCGGGCCGTCAATAGTAATCTCACTCTGCTGGCCCTGGATATTGATGCCGGTTGCAGAATCACCCTTAGTAATAACCTCAGTAATTTCTACCGGACCGGAGATATTCAGGTGCGCATTACCTAGGGCGTAAATGCCATGAGAGGCTCTGGTATCCGTGTTGGTTGCTCTAATCGAAAGCTTTTGGTCAGCAGACGGATTAATAACCTTGATGTAGGTATTAGCGCCTGTGTAAATAGCTGCTGCCTGTCCGCTGGTTTGTGCAACATTCAAAGCCAGTCCCTTACCGGACATTTTGACAGTCATCGGACTGGACGGATCAGTTGATTCGCCTGCGTAAAGGGCGCTGGCAAAATTACTAGTGACATTCGATTCGGTTACAGAAACATGCGCTACGCCGCTTTCATCCAGCTCACGGCTCAGGCTGATATCTTCAGACTTGGTAATAGCACCTGTTTTATAATTAGGTTTCTCCTGTTCAGGAGTATAATCATAGAAGCCCTGGCCTGCTGTTTTTGTTCCGTTGCTGCCATCAGAGAAGGTAACATCGCCAGAAGCTTTTACAGTAGCGCTTACACTAGATGCTGTCAAGCCATCAGCGATTTTAACTACGCCAGCAAGATTTGCATCTTTATAACCGGTGTAGAACAGCTTATTAGCCAGCTTGTTCAGTATTTCCTTAACATTATTCTTTTCTGCAGCAGTATCGCTAGCATCAAAGCCGCCAGTAATGCCCTGGCTATCAGTTACCAAAGTAATCTTCGAGCCGGTAGCCGCTGTCTTGACAGTGAAGTCGCCACCGGTGATGTTCTGCGGATTATTGGCATCATGACCGTAAACAACAGTTGTGTCACCACTATAATGATATACGGTAATACCCTTGTCGGAATTTTGATAGATTACACCAGAGCCTTCCAGCTTAGAAACATTGCTGCCGGCAAAAGTTGTCTTCAGCGTATCTACCGAACGACCGGTTTCATGATTCCATACAGAACCTTCTGCCATTGTCAGATTAAACTGTCCGGCCGGAGCATTATATGTACTGCTTGGAATATTGCTTACTGCGCCTGTCCATTGAGAACCCTTGGTCATGTTGACATTGATAACAGAAGCTTTATTGTCAGTTACCTTCATGTCACCGGTAACGTCCAGAATTCCGGCAGTAATGCCTTCTCCTGTATTCAGGTTAATGGTACCCTTGTTGGCCTGCAAAGCATAATATTGGCCATTTGCAGTACCGTTAGACATATCCGCAGCTTTAATAGTTGCACCGGCAGTAGATATAGTTGAAGTATTCAATGCACGGATTGCACTGCCCAATACGTTTTCAATATTAAGATTGCCTTTAACAGTTATATTAATAGGCGCATCTGCACGTGAAGAACTGTCTGCATAAATACCGGCAGTGTTCGGTCCAACCTTGTTGCCGGTCTGAACATTTTTGATGCTCAGGTCTTTTTCGAATACAACATTGCCTTTGGTACTTACATATACACCATAAGCACGCTGAGTAGCACTAGATTTAACTCCGTCTATCTCAACATCGGTATTTGCGGTAAAGCTGCCGTTTTCATCTACACGAATGCCATAAACATAGTTAGCTTTAGTATCAGCATTGCCATCAGCACCAAGACCGGCGGAAACCTTCAGGACGCCATTGCCCTTGGAATCCTTAATTTCCATGCTCTTGTCTGCATCAACGTAAACTGTAGACAAATATTTCTTTGCATCACCGCTGGTGTTAAGCTTTAAGGTGTGCCCTTGTAAATCAACAACAAGCGGGCTTACTGCGTCGCCTGCTACATACATAGCGCTGGGCGCGCTAGCAGCTACACTATCCTGAGCTTCGGTAACATTAATAGAAACTACACCGTTGACATCGCCAACACGTGTTTCATCAATGTTTTCGGATTTTACAATAGGACCGGTTTCATAAGGTTTATCATCCTTCGCCGGAGTATACTCATAGAAGCCCTGGCCACCCTCGGCAAAGGTAATGTTACCAGTCTTCATCGTAGCAGAAGAAGCCGTCAAACCTTCAGCAATGGATACGCTGCCTTTAAGGTTGCTGTCACCGGCCATATACCACAGCTTGTGTGCCAGGGAGTTGAGCACTTCACTGACATTGTTTTTATCTGCAGCAGCATCACCTTCAGCAAAGCCTTTAGTAATACCGTTGTTGCCGGTGTAAAGCATCATCTCAGTGCCGGTCTTGGCATTAAGAACCTTCACATCGCCACCGATAATAGTGCCCGGAGTAGCATCAGCATGCTCGTAGCAAACCTTGGTAACGCCTTCAGCATTGGCAATCTGAATCGGATCATCGTCGTTTACTCTGATGATGCCAGCAGATGCGCTGTCTTTACCGCCAACAAGACGGCTCAGATGGGACATGCCATCATAGTTGCCGTAGCTTGACTGGCTGTATTGCGGCATATGGCTGTAATCCAGGCCATCCTTGCGGGAGGCATTTTCATAAATCCATTGCGCACCATTCTGCAGCCACAGGTTTACTTCACCGGAATGGTCAGCATACACCGGCGTCATATCCGGGTCGTACCGCCAACCAAAAGCTACATTGGAATCCGCAACATCATAGTTCAGATTTGTATTATCAATAATACCTTTCCAAGAAGAATCACTGGTAGTCAGAGCTAAATTAATGCGCCCATCCTGATAAACATCGGGCTTACGTGTATACTCGGAGCGCTTCATGGCCATAATGTTGCCGACAATTTCAACCTTGCCCTTTTGCGCTTCCATATTCTTTACATTAACATTAATTGTGCCGCCGTAGCATGCCAGAGAATAGTAAGGCTCGATGAATTCACCAAAGCCTTCGACAGAATTTTTTTCTCTGTACGGAGTAATGATACGGGTAGAATCGCCTACCAGAGAAACGGTAGCCAGGTCATACGGATGTACACCTTCAGCGGCATTATATGCACCTACATTGACAGCAGTACCGCGTACAGCAACGTCTACGTCACCATTAACAGTAATATTGCCGCGTGTATAGCCAATGCTGAAGGCACTAGGCTGCCAGCGCGCACCGGTGTAGTTGGCGTCATAGCCATCATCCATGGTGGTTGCACCGCCAGGACCTACATTACCATGCACATTTTTGGTAATTATGCCCCAGGGATTGGAAGGATCATCCTTACGCATCTTTACGTTGCCGTTAATAACCAGATCAGCACCGTTAGCAACGGCAACACCAACAGAGGCATAGTCAGAGGTGGCAGTAATATCCAGATTGCTGTTGACAGTGATAGTACCGCCATTAGCAACAAAGCCGTTTACACCTTCGTGGGGATTCCACTGGTTGTTGGACTGGTAAATGTGAAGCGTACCTTTGCTACCATCTGCGCCTACGTTATTAAAGATGTAGCTGTATTTGTCAGCCTGAGAGGCTGTAATACCATCGTCATTCTTTACCGTAAACGTGTGGTCCTGACCTTGGAAATCATAGGTAATAGTGTTAGTAGCTTTGTCGAGCTTTACCGTATTGCCATCGTCTCCGATGATATCAAGATCATCATCAACATAGCCGGTAAGCGGATCAGTGTAATCTGCAGCAAAAACCGGTGCTATGAGAAAGCTCGATGCACTGGCTGCCAGGAGAATACCTGAAACAAGCGACTTCCATTTCTTACTTTTGAGTTTCGTTTTCATAACTTCAACTCCTTTGTGTATAAAACACTCATCAAAATAAATATAAAAACAAAAAAACTGCGCAAAAAGACAATTTATACAGCAAATGCCTCACAGAACATCGCTATACAAATCCATCTCTTCTCGCAGAATTTTTCTAATTGAAAATAATCAGTCTATTGCATTGCTATTTTGCAATCAGGTCGTAACTGATTATTGCTAGCAAATATCTATATATTAGGTAAAGGCAACTTATAAACAAGCAGTTTCTGACCTAGGGGGTGTTATACAAATATTGCTAATTAGTATTTCTTTCCTATTTAATTCTAGCATATCGAAAATTTAATTGCAAGTAAATCGATATACTATTCCTTGTTTTCTTATTTTTTATATTATTATCACTTTTGGCAGAAGAAATTATTTGCGGTATTGATGAATGCGATAAGGATAAAACAGTAGTTGTAATATTTGGCTCATTGTCGCTTAGAAGCAAAAACTAATTCTTGCATACTTATTCTGCCAATGGTAGAATGATTTTTGAAATTATCTCTTTGGAGGCATATACATTGGATAAATATAAGATAGAACAGGCTGTAAGATTATTTCTTGAAGGAATAGGTGAGAATCCTGACAGGGAGGGACTGATAGATACTCCGTCACGCGTTAGCAACATGTGCGAGGAACTGTTTGCAGGGCTTAATACATCAGCAGAAAGTCACCTTTCAAAAACATTTACAGCAGATACAAGCG
>OHUD01001011.1_pt1 | contig 10322 bp, 10 predicted proteins | sample 1579021 | NCBI WGS metagenome assembly OHUD01 (sample SAMEA3879597, study PRJEB24766) | human gut metagenome | biome: human-associated habitat; feature: feces | place: USA | collected 1985/1987
TACTGCTCCGTTTTGGTACAGTATTTTGACCATGCCGTGCAGTTCATGCCCTGCCCGCCTCAACAGGCTTACGCAGAGCTGTTCCGCTTCCTCTGCCGCACAGACCTGCTCACCACATCTGATGTCAGCACTCTGCTTCGGATGGCCGGAGCACTCGCCCTTCCCGCCGAACTCATCAGCGAGATGATGGAGGTTCGCACCCGCCGATTTGAAACAGTCACCGGCTTTGAGGATCTGGAGTTGGATTGATCAGAACAACAGACATTGCGTAGAAAGATGCTCAGTTCGTACAGGCTGTTGCAAAACAGCGCCAACGAAAAAAGAAAGACCAGAGTGGAGACGTTGATAAGCGCCTCCACTCTGGTCTTTATAAATTATCCATTCTGCTTTCGGATGGAGAAGGAGAAGGTCATGCCCTTCTCCACTGCAAAGCAGGCATCCGCATGGGGCTTTGCGCCCCAGTTGTTGTCGCCGCCAACGCCGCGCTGGAAGGCAGCACAGCGGCCTGCGGAATAATAAGTCTTGAGGGGGTCGAGGCTTTTTCTTTTTTTGGAAAATATTTCAAACCCGTGCAATTCCGAGGGCGGCTCATTCGTATCCAGAATGTAGCGACGAAAACCGGTTGCATACCCCGGCAGTGACACACACAATAAGAAGAGGGGATATTATTATGAAAAAGACGGTTTCTGTTTGCATGACGGCTGTGATGGCCCTTTCCCTGCTGGCAGGCGGTGCGGTACAGGCATACGCACTTTCGGCAGAGACGGTGGAACCAGTTTCTGCTGTGGCTGAGGAAAACTGTATTTCCAGCAGTTGGAAGCGTGCTTCCGACCCGGCACTGACCGAGAAAGTCCGCAAAGTGTTCGACAAGGCCTTTGATGGTCTGGAGGGCGTTTCCTATACGCCTGTAGCCCTGCTGGCAAGCCGCACCACCGGCTTCGGTACCCAGTACCGCATTCTGTGCAAGGCGACTGTTGTAGTGCCAGGCGCACAGGAAGAGTATGTTGTGGTCACGCTGCAGCACAACTGGCTGAGCAAGGCAGAAATTCTGGACATCGGCGATCCACTGTGCCTGACAAATCTGGACTATGAAGAAGGCGCTGTGGGCACCTGGCAGGAAGCCGAATCCCCCGCCATGACGGAGGAAGCCACGGCAGCGTTCAACAAGGCCACCGAGGGCTTTGTAGGTGTGGATTATGTGCCGGTGGCTCTGTTGAGCACCCAGACCGTGGCAGGCACGAACTACCGCATCCTGTGCGAAGCAACCACGGTTTATCCGGGTGCTGAGATGCACTATGCCGTCGTGAACGTGTATGAAAGTCTGGAAGGCAATGCCAACATCATCAGCGTGATCGATGGATATGTGAGCTAAGGGAGAGTTTTTGATTCAGAAGGTCCTCCGCTGCACCTTGGGTATATTCAGCGGAAACATTTATTTTGATATTGCAAACAAGCCAGACCGGCGGGTCTGGCTTGTTTGCTGTTCCACGGAGTGGGCGTGGAGGAAAAGTGCTCCGCAGCATAACCTCAAAGCTGTGAGCCTTTTTATTTGACTCGTCCCTTTCTCTGTTGTCACTCCGCCTGTATCTCTTCCACCAGCGGCAGATAGTCGGCACAGTATTTCCGGTATAGCGGCTGCACCAGCTGCCGGAAGTTCTGCATTTCTTCTTCGGGCAGCGGCAGTTCCCGGCACCCATCAGCCAATGCCGCTTTTCGGGCAGCTGTTTCCTCCTGTGCCCAGAGCTGGCGCTCATACTGCGCCGATGCCCGGGCGCACGCTTGCAGGGTCTGCCGGTATTCCTCCGGCAGTGCATCCCATGTGCGGCCGGAAGCCAGCTGCACCTCCGGTACGCGGCTGTGCTCATCGGCCATGTAGTACCGTGCCACCTTGTAGTGCTCCATGGAATAGTAGGCCGGCCAGTTGTTTTCGGCGGCATCGATCTGCCCGGTCTCAAGCGCCGAGTAGACGTCGCTGTACGCCGTGGTCTCCGGCACTGCACCCAGCAGGCGGATCATGTCGATCACGATCTGCGAATCCTGCACGCGGATGGTCTTGCCCTGCAGATCGTTCAGGCTGCGCACCGGCTGACGGGCATAAAACGAGCGGGCACCCGCGTCGTACCAGCTCAGGCCTACCCTTCCCTGCGCAGCAAAGTCCTGCAAAAACTCTGTCCCGATGCTGCCGTCCAGCACGCGCCACATGTGGTCGGCATCCCGGTAGAGATACGGCAGCAGCAGCACGTTGAGCCGGGGCAGATCGTCGGTGGCCACCGAGAGCGACACACGGGCAAAATCTATGCCGCCAATGGCAAGTTGCTCCCACACTTGCTGCTCTGAGCCGTACTCGCCGTTCGCTTTGACCTGAATGACCACCTTGCCCCCGGTCTGCTGCTGCACAAGGTCCGCAAAATACTGCGCGCCCTGCGTGGTGGGGTATCCGGCGGGCTGGTTGTCGGCATAGGTCAGCACATAGTCCGGTGTGGTCTGCAGCTTTGCGGCACAGCCTGCCAGCTGCAAGGCTGCAAAGCCCAGCCCGGCTAAAAAAGTCCGTCTGCGCATGGTGTCTCCCTCCCTTTGCAGATAGTATAGCGCACAAGGCTGCCTTTGTGCAAGAGACAGGAAAAGGCAGTGCCCGCCGCAAAGCAGGTACCGCCTTTTTTAGAAGAAGAAGGGGATGTCTCAGTTACATCAGGCCCATTGCCTGCGGCAGTGCGGTAGACACTGCCGGGATAAAGGTGACCAGCAGCAGGCCGCCGATGATGGCCACATAGTACATAAGCATGTACGGCATGACCTTGGAAAGCGAGGTACGGCCCACCTTGATGCCCACGAACAGTGCGTTGCCCACAGGCGGGGTGATGTTGCCGATGCACAGGTTATACACGAGGATCAGACCGAACTGGATGGTGCTCATGCCAAAGCTCTGGCAGATGGGCAGGAACAGCGGGGTGAAGATGAGGATGGCCGGGGTCACATCCATAAAGGTGCCGGACACCAGCAGGATCACGTTCATGATGAGCAGGATGATGTACTTGTTGCTGGTCAGGCTCAGCAGGGCTGCCGCCACAGCATCCGGGATCTGCAAAAAGGCCATGACCCAGCCCAGAATGTTGGAAACGCCTACAAGGAACACCACCATGCCGGACATCTTGGCAGAGTCCACGATGATCTTCCACAGGCTCTTCAGGTTGATGGAGCGGTAGCAGAAAGCCAGCACCAGTGCATAGACAACGGCAATGGCAGAGCCTTCGGTGGCAGAGAACACACCGCCGATGATGCCGCCGATGACCACGATGATCAGGGACAGGGAAGGCAGAGCGCGCAGGGTGCAGATGCCGAGATTTTTCCAGTCAAACTTGCCGGGGGTGCCTTTATAGCCCAGCTTGACCGCCAGCAGCACGCCCACCACGCAGCAGCACAGCGCCCAGATGATGCCGGGAATGTAACCGGCCATGAACAGCGCAGCCACAGAGGTGCCGCCGGATGCCAGCGAGTAGGTGATCAAGGCGTTGGACGGCGGGATCAGCAGGCCGGAGCAGGAGGAAGCGGCGTTGGTGGCAGCGGTCACGGCGGGGTCGTAGCCCTGCTCGTCGGCACCGTCGCGGATCATGGAGCCAACAGCAGCAGCCGCAGCAGATGCAGAGCCGGAGATGGCACCGAACAGGGCGTTGGTGCCGATGTTGGTCACCAGCAGTGCGCCGGGCATCTTGCCCAGAATGGCCATGACGAAATCCACCAGACGCTTGGCGATGCCGCCCTGATTCATGATGTTGCCGGCCAGAATAAAGAACGGGATGGCGGTCAGACTGAACTTGCTCATGCCCACAAAGGTGCGCTGGGCAGCGGTCAGCACGGCCACATTCAGGTCGATGGAAGAAAGGATGGCAGTCAGAGAAGAGACTGCAATGGCGTACGAGATGGGCACGCCGAGGAACAGCAGCACCAGCAGCACTGCCAGAATTACGAGTAACGCTTGAATTGCCACAGCTTAGTCCTCCTTATTTTCCTTGTCGGCATCGGCAGCCATTTCGGCTTCCACCTTTGCAAAGTCTGCATCCTCCGGGGTATCCAGACAGATGGAGCCGTTGGCGATACCGATAATGTTCAGCACGGAATACACCAGAATGATCACGCCGCAGATGGGCATGACCCAGTAGAACACGCCCACGGCTACGCCCAGCGAGGAGGTCTGCTGTCCCATAGCCAGCTGGGACACCTGAAAACCGCCGAACACCAGAATGGTCGCGGAGAAGATGAAGGCGATGACCTCGGCAAAGATGTGGAACGCCTTGCGCATGGTGGGGTTGAACCGATCCACCAGCACGGGAATGTTCATGTGGCCGCGCTCGCCGGAGACGATGGTGGCACCCAGCATGGTGCTCCAGCCGAACAGATAACCCACCAGTTCCTCCGACCATGTGGAGGGAGAGTTGAAGATATAACGTACGATGACCTGATAGGTGGTCAGCACCACCATGACCGTCATGCTCAGACCTGCCAGCAGATTGAGCACCTTGTTCAGGGTATTTCTCAGTTTTTCCATGATGCTCCTCCTCAGTCCGCAGTGTGGGCAGCATTGTGCTGCTGGATCAGGTCATAAATGGGCTGCAATTCCGGGTTTGCTGCCAGCACGGAATCGTGCAGGGGGGCCATAGCCTCCTGAAACGGTGCAGTGTCCGGGTAAATAAAGTTGACGTGCTGCTCATTCTCGGCCTTGTCCTTGGCCTCGGCCACAGCGTCCTCCCAAGCGTCCTGCTCGGTGCGCTTCACGATCTGGAAGCCCTCTTCAAAGATCGCGCGCTCCTCGTCGCTGAGCCCGTTCAGGAAAGCGTAGTTTGCCACCAGCAGATCCGGCACCATCTGGTGCATATCGTAGGAGTAATACTTGCAGATATCGCCGTGACCGTTATCGGTCAGAGCCAGCTCGTTGTTCTCGGCACCATCCAGAATACCGGCCTGTAGTGCGGTGTACACATCGCCGAAGCCCATGGGCGTAGCGGTGCCGCCCAGCAGACGCATCATTTCCACGTTGGTGGGCGACTGCTGCACGCGGATCTTCAGACCCTTCAGGTCGGAGGGCTGGTTGATGGGGGTCTTGATGGTGTAGAAGTTGCGGGTGCCGGCATCCAGCCATGCCACCGTTTCCAGACCGGCCTTGGAAGTGGTCTTGAAAATGGGGTCCGTCACCTCGGGGTCGTCCATCGCCTCGTGGTAGGCTTCTACGCTGGAGAACAGGTAAGGCAGGTTGAAGATTTGGTATTTGGCACTGAAGGTCTCCATGATGGCAGTGGACGCCACCACAAAGTCGATGGCACCGGTCTGGGTCAGCTGCACCATTTCGGTCTGGGAGCCCAGCAACTCGCTGGGGTACACCTCCACACGGTACTTGTCGCCCAGCTTCTCGTTGATGTAGTTGGCAAAGGCTTCCAGTCCCAGATGATCCGGGTGGGTCTGGGACTGCACATGGCCGATGCGCACGATCTTGCGGTCATCACCGGTGCCGGCACCGCAGCCGGTAAGCATCATGCTGCTGGTCAGTGCCGCCGCGCCCATCAGCGACAGAAACGTTCTTCTCTTCATGAATGGCATCCTCTCTTTTCGCGTTTTTTCTATGATTTTATTTTAACAACTCGTTCATTTTTGTGAAACCGGATTATTTTGTGAAACGCAGCACGATTTTGTCTTTGTTGTATCCAAGTACAATTTTTGTGTTTTTTGGACGAAAGAAACTGGCAAAAATAAAAAAGCACTCGTTCCTCTCCTGCTGACAGGCAGGAAAGAACGAGTGCTTCTTTTGGATCCGATTTATCCTTGTGCCGCTTTTTCCGCTGCGGCTACGCGGTATTCCGAAGGGGTCTGGCCGGTCAGGCGCTTGAACACCCTTGTAAAATAGTTGGCGTCGCTGTAACCCACAGCAGCGCCGATATCCTTCAGGCTCAGGCGCGGGTCCAAAATCAGCTGGCGCGCCTTGTTCACCCGGTATTCGTTCAGGTAGGCCGAAAAGTTCACCTTAAAGCACTGCTTGAACAACTTGCAGAAGTAGGCGTCCGAGTAGCGCAGCGCAGCGGCGGCATCCTGCATGGAGATATCCTCCCTATAATGGGCGTTGATGAAGCGGCTGATCTCGGCACGGATGATGGCGGTACGCATATCCTCGTCCTCTTCCCGGCGGACAGGCTGTTCAGGCGCAGGGGGCTGTGCCGGGCGGGCAGGCAGCGGCACCGACACCTGCCGGATGGCATCCTCCACCGCGAATACCAGTTCCTGCTCGTTGTAAGGCTTGAGCAGATAGTCCATCGCCCGTACAGAGATCGCCTGCCGTGCATAGTCGAACTTATCAAAGCCGGTCAGGAACAGGATGGCGCAATTTCTGTCTGTTTCTCGGATCTTGCGCGCCACCTCCAGCCCGGTGAGACCCGGCATTTCAATGTCCAGCACAGCCACCTGCGGCGCTTCGCGGGCAAAAATTTCCAGAGCCTCTCTGCCGTTTTTTGCTTCATACAGGCAGATCAGATCTCCCAGATACTTCTGCAAAGTCCGGCACAGCACCTTGCGCTCGATCAATTCATCCTCTGCCACCAGCAATTTGCACTTCACGAGAGCGTCTCCTCCTTTTCTTCCGGCTGCTGCGTCTGCGGTAGTTCAAACCGCACCACAGTACCGTGACCTGCGCGGCTGTATACCTGCATTTTACCGCCCGGATACAGCATCCCGATGCGGCGGGAAATGTTGCCAAGGCCAATGCTGCGTCCGGTCTGCTCGCTCTGCGCAATTTTAGTTTGCACAGCGTCCAGTTCCTCTGCGGTCATTCCCTTGCCGTTGTCCGCGACCGTGAGCACCAGCACCTTGCCCTGCATCCATGCTCGCAGCAGGATGCGTCCGCCTTCCTCGCAGGACTTGAGCCCATGCGAGTAAGCGTTTTCCACCACCGGCTGCAGCATAAAGGACGGCACCAAAACCGCCGCAGGCTGCACCCGGATGCTTTTTTCAACGGTAATGCGTCCGTCGAACCGCATTTGCTGCAAATAAATGTAGTCCTCCAGCCCGTCCAGTTCCTCCTCCAGCGTGATCTGCTGGCGCTTGGTGCGCAGGTTGTGCCGGAACAAACTGCCCAGATGCACGATCATCTGGTCGGTGGTGGCAGCATCCTCCAGCCGCGCCATACAGGAGATCATGTTCAGGGTGTTGAACAAAAAATGCGGATTCACCTGACTTTTAAGCACCTCCAGCCGGGTGTGCTCCAGATCCTTTTCCAGCGCAAGGTTCCGCACCTCTTCCCGGTGCAAGGCCTGCTGCGTGGTCAGCTGCTGCGCCATAGCGTGCTTCATCTGGTTAAAGGTTCCCGTCAGCCGCCCCACCTCATCGCTGCTTTTCACCGGAAGATCCGGGCTTGAAAGATCCCCCTCGGCAATGCTGCGGGAAGCCTGCGCCAGCCGCAGCAGCGGACGCACCACCGCGCGGCTCAGCACCCGGATGAGCAGCAGCATCAGCGCGGCTGCCGTCAGGAACAGCCCCAGATACAGCCACGGCAGATGCCGGATGTGAGCCGCCGTGCTGCTGTAAAGGGCGTTTTCCTGTTCCAGCGTGGCCTGCGTCAGCCGCAGCGCATACTCGGCAAGGTAGTCCTGCAGCGCCATCACATGGTACATCTGTTCAATGTAGGTATCTGCCGAGGGGGAAAGCTGCAAAAAGGCATCCCGCTCCTGCCGATAGCCCGCATACCCTTGCAAAAGGTTCCATGTGCGGGCATAGCGCTCCTCGCCGATGCGGGCATAATCGAGGGGCAGGGCCGCAAGGCTCTGCTCGGCAGCAGCGCAGGCAGCGGCATAGGCCTGTTCCGTTTCAGAAGTAGGCTGACGCACATAGCGTGCAAAGGCCTGTGCTTCGTCCTTGAGGGCGTTTTGCACCGTGTAGCAGACGGCGTTGTCGGCCAGCAGCGTATCAAAGGAATGTACCGTCCACTGACCTGCCATGGTAGCAATGCCAGTGGAAAGCATGGTGACCAGCAAAATTGCGGCAAGCCATGCCGTGACCTTGCGGCGCAGGGATATACCGCCCTGCGCGGTTTTGTTCCGTGCCATACGCTTTCCCTCCTGTCCTTGCAGCACCCAGCCTTTTTTATAAGTATAATGATCTCCCGGAAAAAGTGCAACTGCAAAAAAGCACCGGTTTTCGCAAGGGAGCCGGTGCTTGCAGGCAATGTGCCAGGCTGTCAACGGGTCAACAGCTCAAAATGGTTCCGCTTGGTGACCAGCAGCCCTTCCCTTTGCAGCTTGGAAAGTTCCACCGACATGGCAGCACGCTCCACGCAGAGAAAATCTGCCAACTGCTGACGGTCAAAGGGAATGTCAAAGGAAAGGGAGGACTGTCGGATGGATTCGGCAGACAGGTAGGACAGCAGTTTTTCCCGGGTGGTGCGCTTGCTGACATGGGTGATCTTATCGTTAAAAAGCAGTATTTTGTTTGCCAGAACGCTGACCAGATTGCGGATGAGTTTCTGGTGATGGTCGCAGGCGGTGGGGCAGGAGGTGAGCAGCCGCTTGACGTTCAGCAGCAGGATCTCGCAATCCTCCTCTGCCACCACGCTGATGTTCAGGATGGCACCGGGAGTGGCGGCGTAAGGCTCGCCGAAAAAGTCTCCGGTATTGCACTTGGACAGGATGTTGCGGTGTCCCCAAAGATCCTCCTGTATCACAAGGGTGGAGCCGGACAGCACCAGCCCCATGACCTCTGTGGAATCTCCGGCACGGAAAATGTAGGAGCCCCGGGGCCGGGTGATTTTCGCTGCACTGACACAGTGCAGGATGGACAAAATCTCATCGTCGGTAAGCCCGGTAAAAAAGGGGCAGTTCCGCAGAACAGGCAGATATTTTTGCATAAAAGCCCTCCTTGTTGGAATTCAAACATACAAGTTGCCTTTAGTATACTATAATAAGGATGCAAATGCAAAAAATACCCACAACAGGAGAGTATAGATATGATTCGGAAGATCATCCATATTGACGAAGAAAAATGCAACGGCTGCGGGCTTTGTGCAACCGCCTGCCACGAGGGAGCCATCGACATCATCAACGGCAAGGCAAAGCTGGTGCGGGAGAATTTCTGCGATGGCTTTGGCGACTGCCTGCCGGGCTGCCCCACCGGAGCCATCACCTTTGAAGAGCGGGAAGCCCCTGCCTACGACGAGGCGGCGGTGCAGGAAAACAAAAAGAAGAAGGAATTGCAGGAGAAGATGAAGCACCTCCACGAGGGCGGCTGCCCCGGCTCCCGGATGCGGATGCTGGAACAGCCGGAGGCTGCCGAAAGCGCAGCTTCTGCCCCCGTGCAGCCGGTCTCCCGCCTGCGCAACTGGCCGGTGCAGATCAAGCTGGCACCTGTCCATGCGCCCTACTTTGAGGGCGCAAAGCTCCTGATTGCAGCGGACTGCACGGCCTATGCCTACGCCAATTTCCATCAGGAGTTTATGCGCGGCAAGGTGACCCTCATCGGCTGCCCGAAGCTGGACGCTGTGGATTACAGCGAAAAGCTCACCGAGATCCTGCGCAGCAACGACATCCAGAGCGTGACCATCCTCCGCATGGAGGTGCCCTGCTGCGGCGGCTTGGAGATGGCGGCAAAAAAGGCACTGCAGACCAGCGGAAAGTTCATTCCGTGGCAGGTGGTCACCATCTCCATTGATGGTAAAATTCTGGATTAAGCAAATAGAGAGGAACTCAAGATGGAACATAAAATGTTTTGTTTTCAGTGCGAGCAGACAGCGTCCTGCACCGGCTGTATCGGAAAAGCGGGAGTATGCGGCAAGACCGCCGATGTCGCACAGCTTCAGGACGAACTGACCGGCGCTCTGGTTGGACTGTCCAGAGCCACGGACGGCGGTATGAAGGCAACGCCAGAGATGTGGCGGCTGATGATCGAGGGACTTTTCACCACAGTCACCAATGTGAACTTCAACGATAATACGATTCGGGAACTGATCGGCCGGGTACATGCCGAAAAGGCGCGGCTGGCACCCGACTGCGCAGGCTGCGCTGCCCCTTGCGGACGCACCAGCGACTACGACATGAACCTGCTCTGGAGCGCCGATGAGGATATCCGAAGCCTGAAATCCCTTGTTCTGTTTGGCGTGCGCGGCATGGCAGCTTATGCGCATCACGCCATGGTCTTGGGGTATACCGATGATGAGGTGAACCGCTTCTTTGCCAAGGCGCTCTTCGCCATTGGCGAGGACTGGGGCATGGAGGAACTGCTGCCTATCGTGATGGAGGTTGGCGAGAAAAACCTCAAGTGCATGGCGCTTCTGGATAAGGCCAACACCGAAAGCT
>OHUD01001015.1_pt1 | contig 10285 bp, 15 predicted proteins | sample 1579021 | NCBI WGS metagenome assembly OHUD01 (sample SAMEA3879597, study PRJEB24766) | human gut metagenome | biome: human-associated habitat; feature: feces | place: USA | collected 1985/1987
ACGGGCAATTATTCTTTCGGACTCGCCATTGTTAAAGCCTGCAAATTTCATGTTGCAGCCACAACCCGAGAAGAGGGTGAATACGGATGAGATACTGAACTTGGAACAATTAGAACGCAATGCCATAGAACGTGCTATGAAACGCAGCGAAGGGAACTTGAGTCGTGCAGCGGAATATTTGGGGATTACCCGTTACGCTCTTTATCGGAAACTTGAAAAATTAGGGTTATGAGTCGTTTACAAACTTTACGGATGATAGCTTGTATGTTATTAATGGGGGTAGTAGCTATAGCTGCATATCTCTTTTATCAACATTCGCTCTATTTTTGCTTGTTTTTTTCGCTGATGATTATGGCAGGTATTATCATTTATATCTGTCAGTGGCAGTATAAAACGACCCGTATGATATCGCGAATGATAGAAGGTATTCGTTATGCAGATTTCTCTTTGAGTTTTTCTACCCAGCACAAAACTCGTACAGAACAACGATTGGCACAAGAAATAAATAAAATATTCGTAGAAACATTTGGAACGGATGTTTATGATGAAGACTTGGAACAATGTACAATAATTGCAAAAAGAATACTAAAGGTAGAGGTGAAATGATGCGCTACCACAGGGGTAGCGATGGTGTGAAATGTTTTCTGTAAATTCTGATCTTCTATGATATTTGATGCGGTTTAACAGCAGATTTCTGTGGTTATGATGTTTTAGATGAATGGTATCAGTGGTGCTAGAATACCTCAAGGAATTTTACAAGAACAGTTTAGTAATGCTTCGAAACTACTTAGAGATAGGGTTGGAGATATAAGTGGTGATATTGTTGTACAAGGAAGTCGAGCAAAAGGAACCGCAAAACCAACATCAGATATAGATATTGCATTAAGAGTATCAGGTGATAAATTTGATTCACTTATAAACCAATATTTTAAGACTCCTAATCCTGGTTCTGCAAAAGAACGAACAATGTTGCATGCAATAGAAACAGGTAAAATACAAGCTGGAGAAGCTAAATTAAGTGGTTTGCGAAAAGAATTACAAGAAATTTTTGGAATGGAAGTAGATATTTCGATAATTAAACAGGGTGGAGCATTTGATAATCCACCGTTCATTCCGTTTGAGTAGGAGGTAAATAATGTACGACGATTTATATTGTAAGGTATTTGTTGATACTGATATGGATTATGAAAAACTGTTTGCTTTACTAATAAATTTTATTAATGGTAAAAAAGAAGCAGTAAATTATATCATTACTGAGTGGTGTGATATTAGTGTTCAAAAGAATAAGGAATATAATGTCGAGCAATATTTATTGGATTCTACGGATTTTTTGTATTGGAAGTATTACTTAGATATTGAACCGCACAATATTGAGGAAAGCCAATATATAGAAAATATTGCTAATCTGCTTAGTTATTTGAGGAGATGCTGTAAGAATGTTATTATAGCATGCGATTTTGAAGATGAGGTAAATAACATGATGTAAAAATTGGAAATATATATTTTTTAAATTATGTATCCACTATAATTTTCCTGATAGCACATGCCAAAAATCCTCAGCGTAGCTAGGCAGTCGAACAATCACTTGGTAATGCGTGTATGAACGAATAAACGTGATACACAAGACAGAAGTTATACAGGAGGTGAAATGAACGAGAATTCATATTTGGACCCGGCAGCAATCAGGGAGAGTTGTGCCGGAGCAGGCAGACAATTAAAGCGTAATAACGATGGGATATTAGCAGTAGAGACAGCAGTCAGGGATTTCCTGAATAATTCAGAACTGCAGGGACAGGCATTTGACAATCTGCGAATGCAAATGGAAGATTATTTGATGATCTTGCGCACGATGCGGGCGGCCAACTGCTCTGATATTTCAGATTTTAATACATTATCCGGTTCGGTAGGGGATGAGGAACTTGACGGTGCAAAAATATTGGAACAGCAAAGAGAGGCATTGCGCCAAAAAGAAAGCTATGAAGATGTAGCAGAAGTATACAGACAACTCGCCCGGAATGAGGATACCCTTTATTTAAAATATCATTATTCCCAATGTGAGCAGCAAAATTTGGATTTGGCATTGGTGCAGGGGCTACTATATGAGGCATGGAAGAAAAAAGAAGAAAAGTATGATGCAATCGATAATGCGACAGCAAAATTATTTACTACGGTAGGAAGTATGCGGAGTATTGCGCGCGAAGGCCTTGAATATATGAAAAAAGCATACAAGAATGGAAATTATGATACAAGTGTGCGTGATTCCTGGCGTATGCGTATGCAAAACTGTTATTTTACCCGGTTTATGCCAACGGACAGTACTGGAAATACAACCATAAACTGGGATGAGATCGAAAAGACCGTTGGAAAGGATGCGTCGGAGATTACAGCGGAGGAATATTATGCATTGTCCGTTGTGTATTTGAATCTGGACGCGGAGGATTTGACACGTTTTCTCAAGCTGTTTATCGACAAGACCAAAGATGTAGATATGCCTTGGTATAATGAGCTCTTTGGTCCGGCAGCGGGACAGTGCAACGAAGACTACTCGGAATGGAATGTCAATAATGATAAGTTGAACCAGGTATTGGCTTATGCCGGTATTATATCCGAAGTGACATTAAAGGCAATGCAGGGAATAGACAAGGATGAGAACCAGGATGCATATGAATTATTGGAAGACGAAAGGAATGTCATGCTCCAGCGTATTACTGTGTTACAGGCAGTCCGGGAGATTGGAGCCTTTCGGGCAGATATATATGCAGATTCTCCTGATATAAAAATTGAGGAAGATGCGGAAAGCAGGGCTCTGACCATAAAATTCAAAGAATATCGAAATATAGGGTCAGAGAGTGCACCGACATTTTCAAATCTGGCAGATTCATCCATAAAAGTAAAATATACGATGGACAGTTCCTGCATAGACATGGAAAGTATTAAAAATGCGGAGACCATTCTGACAACATACTTTGGCGGGTATTCCGTAGCAGAAGAAAGCGGCAAGTTTGTATTGGATGAGACGAAAGGGGAAGCTATAGGCAAGGCAGCGGAAGGTTTGGCATCTTATGCGAAAAAGGCCGGAAAAACCGGAATGAGCAAAGCGATAGGATATATTCCGATTGTAGGAGATGTTGCTTTTTTTGCAATAGATACTGCAGCTGATTATGAAGAAACAAAAGATAATGTGAAAATAGTAAAGGAACAACTGGATAATATTAAATCAGCGCAATTATATAGTGATTTTGATTATAGTGTAAATTTTGTAGAATATGATACTGCTGATTCAAAAGAAATAGAGATTGTGGCAAATCATGGGAAAGATACAGTGAATATTATTAATCAGGTTAATAGTGATCTGGAACTTGACATATCGGAGAATGAGATATTTGCGGAACCGGATAAAACATATCAAAAAATAACAGATGAAATAAGTGATAATCCGGATAAGCAAAAGGCATATAACGATGCAATAGAAAGTGAAAAATAGAGTATGAAGAAACAGATTTTAAAAAGGGCAGCATGTGTAGTTATTCTGACCGGCATAGTAATTGGTGCCATATATGGATGGAAATATTATGAAAACGAGCAGAGAAAGAAACAGTCTGCATATTTTACTGAAGATAGATTAACAGCAAATGAAATGTGGATTATGGTAAATCTTTATCATGTGAAAAGTACTCCGGTATATCCGTGGGAGATGGATGAAGACAAATGGCCGGATTATAGTTATTATACGATAGAACCGACAGAAGATACCGAGAAAGTTGCAACTGTATTAAGTTACGAATTAGCAAATGAACTATATAGCACGGAGCAGGAGGCAATAGATCTATTCAAAGAGTATGGATTTTCAAAAAAAAATTTTATGACGGCAGACTGGATTATGGATAATCCCAAAAAAGCAGTAAAAATCATGAGATTAATAAGTGACAGCAGATGGTATATTAATGAAGAAAAAAATGTATATCCGGCATATGAAAAATTAACAGGAGAAACAGAGGACATGTCAGAAAGCACGGAGGATACTGTATCAAACGAGGATGAAAGTGAAAAATAGAGCATGAAGGAACGTATTTTAAAAAGGGCAGCATATCAAAGACATACAATTCGCTGGAGAAAGAGAGAAATGATATGCTCCAGCGTATTACTGTGTTACAGGCAGTCCGGGAGATTGGAGCCTTTCGGGCAGATATATATGCAGATTCTCCTGATATAAAAATTGAGGAAGATGCGGAAAGCAGGGCTCTGACCATAAAATTCAAAGAATATCGAAATATAGGGTCAGAGAGTGCACCGACATTTTCAAATCTGGCAGATTCATCCATAAAAGTAAAATATACGATGGACAGTTCCTGCATAGACATGGAAAGTATTAAAAATGCGGAGACCATTCTGACAACATACTTTGGCGGGTATTCCGTAGCAGAAGAAAGCGGCAAGTTTGTATTGGATGAGACGAAAGGGGAAGCTATAGGCAAGGCAGCGGAAGGTTTGGCATCTTATGCGAAAAAGGCCGGAAAAACCGGAATGAGCAAAGCGATAGGATATATTCCGATTGTAGGAGATGTTGCTTTTTTTGCAATAGATACTGCAGCTGATTATGAAGAAACAAAAGATAATGTGAAAATAGTAAAGGAACAACTGGATAATATTAAATCAGCGCAATTATATAGTGATTTTGATTATAGTGTAAATTTTGTAGAATATGATACTGCTGATTCAAAAGAAATAGAGATTGTGGCAAATCATGGGAAAGATACAGTGAATATTATTAATCAGGTTAATAGTGATCTGGAACTTGACATATCGGAGAATGAGATATTTGCGGAACCGGATAAAACATATCAAAAAATAACAGATGAAATAAGTGATAATCCGGATAAGCAAAAGGCATATAACGATGCAATAGAAAGTGAAAAATAGAGTATGAAGAAACAGATTTTAAAAAGGGCAGCATGTGTAGTTATTCTGACCGGCATAGTAATTGGTGCCATATGTGGATGGAAATATTATGAAAACGAGCAGAGAAAGAAACAGCCAGCATATTTTACGGAAAAGAAGATAACGGCATACGAAATGGGAATTATGGTGGATTATTATCACGTGCAAAGTACTCCAAACTTTCCGTGGGAGATGGATGAAGACAAATGGCCGGACTATAGTTATTACACAATAGAGCCGACAGAGGATACCGAAAAGATTGTTGTTGTAATGAACTATGCGCTTGCAAATGAGCTGTTTACTTATGATGCTGAGGCAATCGAGCAATATAAGAAATATGGATTTTCCGAGGAGAATCCAATAACCGTTGCGTGGATTATGGATAATCCCAAGAAAGCAGTAAAAATCATGAAATTTATGGCAGGAGGAGCCTGGCGATATCACCGTTTAGGGGACTGGGTATATCCAACATATGAAAAATTAACAGGAGAAACAGAGGACATGTCAGAGAGCACGGAGGATAGCCCACCAAACAATCTTTAGTGTATTTTGGGTAAATACCATGATCATGGTTTTACATATAATTTTTTGATTTTGAAAGGAGAAATAGTATTATGGCAACAAGAGTGGAAAGAACTGGAATTGAAGGATGTGTGAAGAAAATCAAGTCCGCAGTTAAGGAATTGAATAGTGCTGCAAAAACAATTGATGACACTATGAATGAACTTCCAGATTACTGGGAGGGTGCAGCTTATGACAAAGCATCTTCAACTTATGAGGATGAGTATAAAACACTTCTGACAACTACAGTTCCGGAAGCAGTAGAGAGTTTCAATGATTACATCGACAAGTGCATGAAGAAGATTATTGAAATTGATGAGAAACTTGCAGGAAACTAGAAAGCGAACAGTAAGGGAATAAAAACAAGGGGTGCCTGCGAATAATGCAGGCACTTTTTTAAAGGAAAAGGTAAAATTAGAATGAACGCAGAAAAAATAGACAATTTGTGGGAAAAATATATTGCGATTGCAGATATAGCAGAGTATCAGAAAAAATATTTGAAAACACTTGGAAAGCTTCTTATGCAGGAGATTTTCTTTTTATATAAAATATATGCTTATGTTCTGGAAGAACATGAAGAAGAAATAAGTGAGCGTAGTGCAAATAATGTATATTTTGAAATAGAAGATAATACTTATATTTTGCGTACCGATAATGGCGGAATTGTTTTAAAGAAAGAAGCCATGCAAAAGCTCATTATAGATATGATAGGGCTGTTTGAGGATATTCTTCCGCTTGGAAGTGTGGTTGATTTAAAAAAAGAGGGAATTATCGAGGATAAAGAAATAGAGAATTTCCGGGTTGTTATTACCAAGCGGTTTCTTGGAACAGGAGAAGGCTGTTATTATCCATATGGGGGCGTGGTATATCCGCTGGGAATTGCAGGATCAGGAAACGTATTGTCATTTACTCCGGCAATGATTGAAAAGGTAATCTATCGCGGTTATGAAGATGAGCTGGAAGAAGTCTTTTTATACCAGATGAAAATGGAGTTAATTATAAACCAGAGAAGAAAGAGCATGGGATTTGCAAATGCAGATGAGAGAAAGAGATTCTTTGAACAAATGCAGAGGGAGAATGTGAAGAATGGGCAAAAAGGTTGAAGTAGATTATCAGGTATTGGAAGATGCGATTCAAGAGATGAATGATGCAAAAGATGAATTTCATAGCTGTGTTGAGAATGGTTTTAAAACAGAATTAGAAAATCTCGATAGTATGAATTCTGATTTTGTGGATAAATTGACCAGAGTGCTGGAGATATCAAAGAAGTGGAATATGGATACGCTGGAGACGAATATGCAACAATATATGGAAGATGCCGATAAAATCAAACAAAACATAAAGGAAATGGACGAAAAGCTTGCTGAGAAAGGGGAAACGAATGGGGGAACTAAGTAAGAGCGATGCAGAAAGCAAAAAAAGTAGTTACATAGAGAGTCTTAAGAATCTTAAAAAAGAGGTAAGAGAAGATTTTACAGAAATGGATTTCGAAAATGCAGATCAGAGAACAGAGGTGGAAAAACAAATAGAGATCATGGAGAGCGCATATGATGATGGCGTTAAATTACTTGAAAGTATGAGTTTTGAATAAAAGGGGATTTACATACAATGAAACGAGACTTAAAATTAAATATGAGCCATTTGGATGCAATTTCCCGAAAGGTTCAAAGTTACATAGACGCGATGGAAGCTGTGGGACTGGCGGCAAGAAAATTTGAACAGACCATCAAAGACCAGGACAGTGATGCCTATAACAAGCTGAGTGAACAGTGGGAGACAAATGTATGGGAAAATGAAAAGATACTGAAGTACCGGCTGGGCGTCATCAAAGAGATGATTGACAGTTATATTTCTGATATGACAGACTATATTGCGCCGGAAAATGAAACCGCGATGATGCGCGTGGACAGAAACGACATCTGGTGGAATTATAAGCAGATAGAGGGAGAGGCTACCAGTTTTGACTGGATTGTGCAGGATACAGGAAGCACACTGGCAACCTACAAGCGGCTGTTTATTCCCAATCCATTTAGCAGCGACGAAGAAAATGAAGCGAAAAAATCTGCACAGCAACAGGAAGAAGATGCAGAAAGTGCACGCAGACAGAGAAACTATGAAAAGCTGCAGGGATTCCGGGATCAGCTTGATACATCCATAAGAGAAAAAATATCGGACAGTGTGGATGAAATCAGGAAAATTTATGAGAACAAAGTGATTCCGTTTGAGAACACAGATGATTCATATAAAAGCAAGATGTCGGCCTACTACAGTGAATGGAGCTCAATGGGAGACAAGTTCAGTGACGTAGGAAACGCAATCAGGGATTTTCTGGCAGGCATAGGGGATAGCCTCGTAGGAACCGTTAAGGGTCTTCTGACGCTAGTGGTGGATTTGGGACTTCTGTATGTGCATAGTGAGTGTTCACGGATGACGCTGGGGCATGTTCCGGAGACATTGGATCAGGAAGTAGAAAAGATAAAACAAAAGTACGAGCCGCTGTTCAAAGATCCGGTAAATACCATCGGAGGAATCGGGCAGTCAATATGTGACACGGCCGATGAAAAAGGAGTTGCGTACTCGTCCGGATACATAGTAACGGAAGTTGTGACAGCACTACTTGCAGACAAGGGGCTGGATAAACTTAAGAATGTAGCCAAGACAGGAAAGACCGCCGATAATGTGGCAGACATAGCCGAGGGAGCAGGAAAAGCAGCCGAAAATGCGGCAGAAGATGCTGCAAAAGCCGGAAAAGAACTCGAGGGAGCTGCGAAAGGAGCCGAGAGTGCAGCGGAAGATGCTGGGAAAGCAGGAAAAACAGCCGGGAAGGTTGGTGAGAGTGGTAGTTCTTCTAATAAATTTAGTAATTGGGATGATATGAAGGATGCTTATAAAGGAAAAGTCACAAAATTTTTGAAAGGAAATAAACCAAAAGGTTCTCCAATACCTAAAAACTGGTTTGAAAAAGGTGGAACATTAGAGATAGAAACATTAGATGATGGTTCTCAAATTTGGAAATATACATCAGCAAAAGGTGATACTGTTCCATATATTAACCAGCAAGTTAAATTTCCGAAACAATATATGTTTCCAGATGAGGATATTGCAGAGTTCAGTATTGGCAAATTTACAGGTGATAGAGAGCTGGATAAAAAAGCAGCATTGGAATTCCTTAGAAGTGAAGGATATGATGAAATTCCAGACGGTTACGTTTTACATCATGATTATGAAAATGGTAAAATGCAATTGATAGAAGAAGAAATTCATAGAATTTTCACACATTATGGTGGAAATTATTACAATAAGTAGGAGACGAAATTATGTTAATATCAAAATATGTTGAAGATAGTACATTTGAAAAAATAAGTGAATTGGAAAAAAAATATGATATTGTATTGTGTCATGATTACAAAGACTTTTTGATGAAATATAATGGTGGAGAAACACCAAAGACAAAACTTAGCAGAGGTAAAGTGAAAACAGATATAAGAAGATTTTACGGGTTTACAGAAGAAAATCAATATTCAGATTTGAGGTTTGTTTTAGATGGAGGATTAGGAGAAGAATTAATATCAAAATTCAGACTTCCGATAGCAACTAATTCATTTGGAGATTATTTTGTAATAAGAGTATCAGAAGAGAAAAATGGAGAAATTAGCTTCATTTATCATGATAATCCTCAAAATGAAATTATAATAGCACCAAATTTCAAGGAATTTGTCTCTATATGTAAAAGTGAAAAAATTGGACATATACGTTCAATAGAAGAACGTAAAAAATGTTTAATTGAAGCAGGAAAAGGTGATAAGATAACACAAATAAAAATAGACAATTGGCAAAAAGAAATAGACAAGTATGCAGGAATGCATCAAGAAGAAGTAATAATTGATTAAATTATGTCATCGCATAATGACACGTTAACACAATTCTCCATACATGATTGAAAACTTCTTTCGTCCTGCACTTATGAAGTAATGACAATAGATGCAAATGGAAATGTTGTAATAAATGAATATAAATCATCATTGACAGCACCGCTAACAAGTAATCAAAAAATTGCATTTCCTGAGATTTTTGAAAGTGGAGCAACTGTTGTTGGAAAAGGAAAAGGTATATTCTCTGGAGGATACCAGATTCCGCCAGGTACAAAGGTAACAATAATTCGACCAGAGTAGGAGGTATTATGTCGGTAGTTGATAATAAAACGGTAGACGGTGTTGCATTAACTGATGATAAGAATGGGATAATTTTATTGATAACTGACCATGTAGATTGGAGTGATGAATATCGGCATCTAGTGATGTTGCAAGAAAAGATTAATGTATATATTACCTTTTTTGAAGAGAAGCAATATGAGGAAATCTACAAAGAGGAAGAAATAGCATATGGAGTTATAGAGATTCATTTCTTACATAATTTAACTGTTAATGCAGAAAAATTTTTACAATCAGTTCAAAATCAAGTTGCTGAATTGGGTATAAAGATACAATATTGCGTTTCGCAGGAGGAAGCAGATGAAATTAGATAAAAATCAGCAAAAGCAATTAATTAGTGCAATATACATTTCTTCGGATAGCAGAGGATACAAAGCAAAGACAAACACCATTTACAGGGTAATAGATAAGGCTTTTATTCATTGCGATTTCCTTATTGTAAATTCGCAGAAATTAATTTATAGAATTTATATTAAAAATTATGATTATGATGATATTTTTTGGAAGATTATGCAAATGCCATCTAATAGTAAAAAAAATGATTCGCTAAGGGCAAGTGGTGCTTTTAAGGCTCC
>OHUD01001024.1_pt1 | contig 10177 bp, 7 predicted proteins | sample 1579021 | NCBI WGS metagenome assembly OHUD01 (sample SAMEA3879597, study PRJEB24766) | human gut metagenome | biome: human-associated habitat; feature: feces | place: USA | collected 1985/1987
TGGTGGACGATTGATTTTGGGAAATCAGGCCGGGGGCGGTGCATCCGCAACTGCCATTTTTCATTTCGTGTAATCCTTGAGCGATTTTTGAGATTTATCATTTACACTCTCCTTATACCACAAATAAGGAGAGTGTTTTTTATGAATATTGAGGCAAAGAATTTATCAAAGATTTATGGTGATGGTGAAAACCGAGTGGTGGCTTTGGATCATGCGAATCTCGAAATTGTATCCAGCGATTTTATTTCTATTATGGGACCATCTGGAAGCGGAAAAAGTACCCTGCTTCATTTGCTTTCCGGCTTGGATAAGCCATCTTCCGGTTCGCTGACCTACGATGGTAAAGATATTTACAGTTACAGCGATAAGGAGTTGTCGGCATTCCGCCGGAAACGGATCGGATTTATTTTTCAACAATTTAATCTGCTTCCGGTTCTGACGGCGAAAGAAAATATTATCATGCCTCTTTTGCTGGATAAACAAAAACCGGATGAAGCATACCTGAAGCAGCTTACAGAACTGCTTGGCATTCAGGGGCGCTTGGAACATCTGCCCCATGAGTTATCCGGCGGCCAGCAGCAGCGTGTAGCCATTGCCCGCGCGCTGGCGCTTCACCCGGATATCCTCTGCTTTGATGAGCCCACCAGCGCCCTTGACCCGGAGCTGACCGGCGAGGTGCTGAAGGTCCTGCGTGATCTTGCTGACCGCAAGACCACGATGATCATTGTCACCCATGAGATGCACTTTGCCCGCGATGTGGCCGACCGCATCCTGTTCATGGATGGCGGCGTGGTCGTGGAAGAAGGCCCGGCCAAACAGCTCATCGACCACCCCCGGGAGGAGCGTACCAGACAGTTCCTCGCACATTATTCAGAATGACCCGAACCGCTCCGGCGTGCAGAAACGCACGCCGGGACGGTTTTGCTGTACAGAGCAGATTTGAGCTGCATGACTTTGTTGCGTTTTGTGAACGGAAATCTGAATTTTTTTCACATCGGCGAAAAAATAACGCTTTGTGCAAAAATCAGTGATAATCATTTTGGATTTTGTGCTATAATTGAAACACGAATCAGACCCATTCCCAATTTGAGGAGGCTTAACAAAAAATGAAGTTGAAATATGCATTCCAACGTGGTGTTGCATCAGCACTGATTGCAGGGGTTGTCCTTACGGCGGGTCTGCCCGCACTGGCTGCCAGCGGCGCAGAGACTGCGAAAACCGAAAGTGCGGCATTGGTTCAGGTGGTTTTCCCTTCGGATGAGGGCACAGCTCAGGATGAATCTGGCGTGGCTGCAGCTATGAACATCACAGAGGATGATACGCCGTTGAGCATTCCGGATGAGGAGACCCCGCCTTCGGGCAATGCCGGAACGGGTTTCTGGAGCATTCTGTTCCAGCTGCTGAAGCATCTGGCCGGGAAGCACTGAGAAATTTGAAAAAACCTCTTGAAAATTCATCGCAACCTGATATAATACCCACATGAACAAAAACGTCCTGCCCATTGCGCGGCAGGGCGTTTTTGTCGGAAAAAATTCGTGTTATAAGGTCTGTGATGCTTTCCCAAGGAGGAACGTGCGTATGACGAAAGATATGACGCAGGGCAGCCCGCTCAAGCTGATCCTTGCCTTTGCGGTGCCGCTGATGCTGGGCAGCCTGTTCCAGCAGTTCTATAATCTGGCAGATACCATCATCGTGGGCCGCTTTGTGGGCGTGGAAGCGCTGGCGGCAGTCGGCAGTGTGGGCGGTCTGAACTATCTGGTGCTGGGCTTTGTCAATGGCATTGCCTGCGGTTTTTCCATCCCCATCTCGTGGACATTCGGGGCAAAAGACTATGTGGAGATGCGCCGCTACACCGCCAATGCCGTCTGGCTGAGTGTCTTTTTTGCCGCAGTGCTTACCGTGGTTACAGTGGCCATGACCCGTTCCATTCTGGTCTGGACCAATACCCCGGACAACATCATTGATCTGGCGGACATCTACATCCGCACCATCTTTATCGGCATCCCCTTCACCCTGCTGTACAACATGACCAGCGCCCTGATGCGCGCTTTGGGCGACAGCAAGCGGCCCCTGTACTTCCTGCTGGTGGCAAGCTTTCTGAACATCGGGCTGGATCTGCTCTGCATCATCGTCTTCAAGATGGGTGTGTTCGGTGCGGCATTCGCCACCGTGTTCAGCCAGGCAGTGGCCGGTCTGGGCAGCCTGTGGTACATCCTCAAGCATTATAATGAGCTGCGCTGGAACAAAGAAGAAAGCCGCCTGAGCAGACAGCACTGTGTCAAGCTGTGCGGCATGGGCATCCCCATGGGTCTGCAGTGCAGCATTACGGCCATCGGTTCCGTTGTGCTGCAGGGTGCAGTCAATGGTCTGGGCAGTGACATCGTGGCAGCACAGACTGCAGGCGGCAAGGCGGCACAGTTCCTGTCCGTCCCGCTGGAGAGCATTGGCACGGCCATGACCACCTACGCCAGCCAGAACATGGGTGCCCACGACCTGAACCGTGTGAACAAGGGTGTGAACACTGCCCTGGGCATCGGCTGCGTGTACAGTGTGGCATCCTTCCTGATCCTGCGCGTGCTGGATAAGGCGTTGATCGGCCTGTTCCTTGAGAGCAGCCAAACCGAGATCATGGCCAACGCCCAGAGCTTCATCTTCTGGAACAGCGTGTTCTATATCCCGCTGGCGGTCCTTATCATTTACCGCTACACCATTCAGGGTCTGGGTTATTCCAGCCTGGCCATGTTTGCCGGTGTGGCAGAGATGATCGCCCGTGCTCTGGTGGGCTTCCTGTTCGTGCCGCTGTGGGGCTATTTTGCCGCCTGCATTGCAAACCCGGTGGCCTGGTTCTTTGCCTGCTTCTTCCTGATCCCGGCGTATATCGTTGTGTTCCGGAAGCTGAAACAGGAAAAAGCAAGACCGCACGCAAACTTGTAAAAATTGAGCCGCTCTTTTGCGAAACCGCAGAAGGGCGGCTCTTTTGTTGCCTAGTAGGGGAGGCCTTGGCGAAGAGGGAAAGCCTCACACAACGCCAAAGCTGAGAGGCTGTATAGAGCAGGGCCTGCCCAATTCCTTTACAAATAACACCAAAACGATTATACTATAAATAATTATGTCACAAGGGGGTGAGGAGCATGGAGCTGGAACAGATCGAGGGAACGGTGGAGGACATTATCTACGAGAACCCGGACAACGGCTACACGGTGTTTGAAATTTCCGGCGGCGGCACGGTCACCGTGGTGTGCGGGATCGTGGGCGAGCTCCATGCGGGCGAGAGCGTGGTCTGCCGCGGTAAATATGAGAACCACGCTACCTATGGCCGCCAGTTCCACGCCCAGGAGTGCGAGACCGATATGCCGAAGGATCTGGAAGCGGTATACGCCTTCCTTGCCAGCGGCTCCCTGCCTTATATCGGGGCGCGCACGGCCAATAAGATCATCGACAAATTCGGCGCGGCAGCGCTGGAGGTGATTGCCAACGACCCTGCCCAGCTCACCCTGATCCCCGGCATCTCGGCGGACAAAGCTGACCGCATCCAGCAGGAGTTCAAGCGGATGTTCGGAATGCGGGAACTGATCGCCTATCTGGCCCAGTTCGAGATCAGCCCCCGCCGCGCCATGGAGGTGTTCCGCGTCTTTGGCCCCAGTGCCATGCAGGCCATCTCCCAGAACCCTTATCTGCTCTGTGGGGAACCCCTGCAGCTGGATTTCCGCCATGCGGACAGCATTGCACAGTATTACCACATGGAAGGGGACTGCACCCAGCGGCTGGAAGCAGCGCTTCTGCGCACCCTGCGCCACAACGCGGGCAACGGCCACACCTGCCTGCCCCGTGCGCAGCTGCTGGACACGGCATCCCACTTCATCCAGCAGCCGCCCGAAAAGCTGGCCCGTGCGCTGGACCACTGCATTGAGACCGGGCAGCTTGGCGTAAAGATGTTGGAGGCGGTGCCGTATATCTATCTGCCTGACCTGCTGGAAGCAGAACAGGCCATTGCCGACCGGCTGGCCCTGCTGGCGAAGCGGGAAAAGCAGACGGTGCGGGACCTTGATAAAAACATTCAGGTGCTGGAGCTGACCCAGGGCTTTGCCTATGCGCCCCTGCAGCGGGAAGCCATCCGCAAGGCCATGACCGAAAACTGCCTTGTGCTGACCGGCGGCCCCGGCACCGGTAAGACCACTACGGTCAACGCCATCCTGCAGCTGCTGGAACATCAGGCAGACCGGGTGGCGCTTTGTGCTCCCACGGGCCGTGCGGCCAAACGGCTGAGTGAACTGACCGGCCGCAAGGCCTCTACCATCCATCGCCTGCTGGAGGTGGACTACTCCGGCGGCGTGGTCAGCTTTATCCACAATGACAAGAACCTGCTCAAATGCGATGTGGTCATTCTGGATGAGATGAGTATGGTGGATGTGAAGCTGTTTCAGGCGCTCATTGCAGCCCTGCGGTACAGCTGCCGCATTATTATGGTGGGCGATGCCGACCAGCTGCCCAGCGTGGGGCCCGGCAACATTCTGGGCGAGGTCATCCGCTCCGGGCTGGTGCCCACCGTCTGCCTGAACGAGATCTTCCGGCAGGCTAAACGCAGCCTTATTGTGGAGAACGCCCACCACATCATCAGCAGTGAGCCGCTGCAGAAGGGCGGGAAGACAGACGATTTCTTCTTTCTGGAATCGGACGGCGATGCGGCACAGAAACTGGTGTGCGATCTTGTTACCACCCGTCTGCCCCGGAGCTATGGATTTGACCCTGTCCGGGATATTCAGGTGCTCTGCCCCACCAAGCTGGGACCCACCGGCACCCAGGCGCTGAATGTGGAGCTGCAGAACCTGCTCAACCCGGAGCAGAAGGGCAAGCCCCAGCTCCAAAGCGCCTCCCGGGTGTTCCGGGTGGGCGATAAGGTGATGCAGGTGCGGAACAACTACGAGATCGTCTGGAACCGCATTGGCGGGGAGCAGGGCGTGGGAGCCTATAACGGTGATATCGGCATTGTGGAATCCATCAACATGCGCGACCGCTCCATGGTGGTGCGGATGGATGACCGCCGCCTGCTCTACCCGGCGGAAAACCTGAACGAGCTGGAGATCGCCTACGCCATCACGGTGCACAAGAGCCAGGGCAGTGAGTTCCCGGCGGTGGTGCTGCCGGTGGCGCAGGTGCCGCCAAGGCTCTGCTACCGCAACCTCTTCTACACCGGCGTGACCCGCGCCCGCAAATTGTGCATCGTGGCCGGGCGGCGGGATGTGGTGAACCGGATGATGTCCAATGTCCGGCAGAACCTGCGGTACAGCGGCCTGTGCGAATTGCTGAAAGAGAATCTGCCGCCGGAACAGATGGCGGCAGAATAACCTCTCAGGCGCTTTGCGCCAGCTCCCCTAATAGGGGAGCTAGGCTGCTGACTTGCCTCTCCTAGTAGGAGAGGTTTGGTCTATACTTTTTTACTGGCTTATGCTACAATATAAATTGATTTGATTTCCCGCCCGAACGGGCATTTACGATAGAAAACAGGGGAGCAGAGAAAGGAACGTTTCATTATGGCACAGAATGACATCGGCATCGATCTGGGCACAACGACCATTATCATTGCACAGGCAGGGCAGGGGGTCGTGCTCAACCAGCCCAGCGTGGTGGCAATGGATACCCGCAAGAACTCCGTGCTGGAGGTGGGCGACAAGGCCCTGGCCATGGTAGGCCGCACCCCCAACTACATTTCCGCCATCTTCCCGCTGAAGGACGGCGTCATCAGCGACCACACCATGACCCGGGAGCTGATCTGCCGGTTTGTGAATCAGGTGTACAGCTCCCACATGGTCAAGCCCCGGGTGGCTGTCTGCGTGCCCGCTGCCATCACCGGCATTGAGAGTGATGCCGTGGTGGAGGCCGTGATGGCCGCCGGTGCCCGTCAGGTCTACCTGATCGATGAGCCCATTGCCGCTGCACTGGGTTCCGGCATCGACATCACCCAGCCCGATGGCCGGATGATCATTGATATCGGCGGCGGCACCACCGATATCGCTGTCCTGTCTCTGGGCGGCAAGGTCAAGGCCACCAGTGTCCGTGTGGCGGGCAACCACTATGATGACGAGATCCTGAAGCATGTCCGCAACAAGTTCAGCATTGCCATCGGCCAGCGTACCGCAGAGCAGCTGAAAAAGAATGTCGCCTGCTGCCCCCAGAAGGCTGATTTTGACGAGACGATGGAGGTGAAGGGCCGCAGCCTGCTGACCGGCCTGCCCATCAAGGTGAATGTTTCCACCAGCGACCTCTACGAGCCTGTGATGATGCTGAGTGAGCAGATCGGCACTGCCGCCCATCAGGTGCTGGAAAAGACCCCGCCCGAGCTGGCAGGCGATATCTTCCGCAATGGTGTGGTGCTGACCGGCGGCGGCGCACAGCTGCACGGCCTGCCCGAATACCTGAGCCAGGAGCTCAAGGTGGATGTGACCGTCTCGCCCGATCCCGTGAACTGTGTGGCGCTGGGCACTGCCATGAGCCTGGGCCTGAACGATAAGCTGGAGACCGGCTTCCTGGATGCGACCCCCCGCATGGGCCGCCGTTGACCGGGGCCCTGACCCGGCTTGTTAAGAAATTGGAAAAGTTGCAACAAAATTTTGTTCATACTTGTTGAATCGGGTCGGGAAATATTGTATAATATTGTCAAATCGCTTTTTGCGCGCCGGGGCCTGCTCCGGAGTGCGGAGTAAATTATTATTAGGAGGAAGACCATGAATCTGGGTTCTGATGTGGTTATCACCATTACCGGTATCGTGCTGGTGTTTGCCATCCTCATCCTGCTGATGCTCATCATCACGCTGGAAGGCAAGATCTTCGACGGTATGGCCGCCAAGAAGAAGGCAGCCAAGGAGCCTGCTGCTCCCAAGGCTGCCGCAAAGCCCGCTGCCCCCGTACAGCAGGCTGCTCCCGCCCCTGTGGTGGAGGAAGGCATTCCCGGCGATGTGGTTGCCGCAATTATGGCTGCCATCCATGCCATGGGCAATGGCAAGTACACCCTGAAGGCCGTGCGCCGTGCTGCAAATGGCTGGAGCAAGGCTGGTGTCAACGACACCACCGCACCTTTTTAACACAGGAGGAAAAACATGACACAGTTTATCGATACTCTGGTCGGTATTTTCCAGAGTTCCGGCTTTGCACGGTTCGGTGAGCCGGGCGGCTACCTCTACGCGATTATGATCTGCGTGGGCTGCTTCCTGCTGTACCTGGCCATCGTGAAGGAATTTGAGCCCCTGATCCTGCTGCCCATGGCATTTGGCATGATCCTTGCCAACCTGCCCGGCAGCGGCGTTATCCACATGCAGTACTTCGTTGGTGATGGTCTTGAGCACCCGATGTGGATCGAGATCTTGAACAACGGCGGTCTGGCCGATATGCTTTACATGGGTGTCAAGCTGGGCATTTACCCCCCGCTGATCTTCCTGGGCATCGGCACCATGACCGACTTCGCCCCCCTGATCTCCAACCCCAAGAGCCTGCTGCTGGGCGCTGCCGCTCAGTTCGGTATCTTTGGCACTTACATGGGCGCTCGTCTGCTGGCTGCTACCGGCATTGTGGACTTCACCCAGAAGCAGTCCGCTGCAATCGCCATCATCGGTGGTGCAGACGGCCCCACCGCCATCTTCGTTACCTCCCGTCTGGCACCTGAGCTGCTGGGCAGCATTGCCGTTGCGGCGTACAGCTACATGGCTCTGGTGCCCGTGATCCAGCCGCCCATTATGAAGGCGCTTACCACCAAGAAAGAGCGCACGGTCGTAATGAAGCAGCTGCGCACCGTGTCCAAGACCGAGAGGATCATCTTCCCCATCATGGTCACCATCATCGTTTCCCTCATCGTGCCGGATGCCGCCGTTCTGGTCGGTATGCTGATGCTGGGCAACCTGATGAAGGAGTGCGGCGTTGTGGATCGTATCCAGAAGACCGCCGGTAATGAGCTGATGAACATCATCACCATCTTCCTGGCTCTGTCTGTTGGCTGCACCACCTCTGCAAACACCTTCCTGAACAGCCGCACCCTGTTCATCATCGTGCTGGGTCTGATCGCCTTCTCCTTTGGTACCGCTGCAGGCGTTCTGTGCGGCAAGGTGATGTACGCCCTGACCGGCGGTCAGGTCAACCCCCTGATCGGCTCTGCTGGTGTTTCCGCTGTTCCCATGGCCGCCCGTGTTTCTCAGAAGGTCGGCCAGAGCGAGAACCCATCCAACTTCCTGCTGATGCACGCCATGGGCCCCAATGTCGCTGGCGTTATCGGTTCCGCAGTTGCTGCCGGTATCCTGATCAATATCTTCGGCTAAGCTTTATCTGAACACTGCCGCCCCTCCTGTGCTGTACAGGAAGGGCGGTTTTTTATGTACAACCCTCTTGAATTGTGATATACTTATAAAGTAAGTGATTTTATAGAAGAACAGGTGAAACAATGGCAGCAAGTCTCCAACAGGAATTCTGCGCTCTGCGCGATACCTATATTGAAAAGCAGTTTGGCCGCCTGAACGATATGCAGCGGCAGGCGGTATTTACCACCGACGGCCCGCTGCTCATTCTGGCCGGTGCAGGCAGCGGCAAGACCACTGTTCTGGTCAACCGTATCGCAAACCTGATCCGGTTTGGCTCGGCCCACGGTTCCAGCTGGACCCCCCGTGAGGTGACCGAAGAGGATGTCAAGGCCCTGAAAACGGCAATTATGACCGGCACCGATGCGCCCGCCTGGCTGGACGGGATGCTGCGGCAGAACGCTGTTCGCAGTTGGAACGTGATGGCCATCACCTTTACCAACAAGGCGGCAGGGGAGCTGAAAGAGCGTCTGCGCCGGATGCTGGGCGGCGAGGAAGGGGACGAAGTGTTCGCCTCCACCTTCCACTCGGCCTGTGTGCGCATCCTGCGCCGCTGGGCAGAATCCATCGGCTACCCCCGCAGCTTTACCATCTATGATACCGATGATTCCCAGCGTGTGATGAAGGCGGTCTATAAGGAACTGAGCATCGACGATAAGTTCTTCCCGATCAAGAGCGCCATCAACCAGATGAGCCGCTGGAAGGATCAGCTGGTCAGCCCGGAGGAGGCGCTGCGCACCCCGGCCCGGGACACCAAGGGAGCCATTGCCGCCAAAGTCTACGCCGCCTACGAGAAAAAGCTCAGGGAGGCAGGAGCCTTCGACTTCGACGACCTGATCTACCAGACCGTGCAGCTGCTGGCGGAGCACGAGGATGTGCGGGAGTTCTACCAGAACAAGTACCGCTACCTGCTGGTGGACGAGTATCAGGATACCAGCGTGGCCCAGTTCCGGCTGGTCAGCCTGCTCACCGGCCCGGAAAAGAACATCTGCGTTGTCGGTGACGATGACCAGAGCATCTACCGTTTCCGCGGTGCCACCATTGAGAACATTCTGAACTTTGAGCGCATCTTCCCCGGCACTAAGACCATCCGTCTGGAGCAGAATTACCGCTCCACCTCCAACATCCTGAATGCTGCCAACTGCGTCATCCAGCACAACACCGAGCGCAAGGGCAAGACCCTGTGGACCCGGAACGACGAGGGCGACAAGGTACAGGTCTACACTGCCGAGAATGAGCAGGACGAAGCCATGCACATTGCAGATGTCATCGGTGAGCACCTGAAAGAGGGCGGGCATCTGGCGGACCATGCGGTGCTCTACCGCATGAATGCCCAGTCGGCCCCCATCGAAAGCTACTTTACCCGCGCGGGCATTCCCCATAAGATCGTGGGCGGCCAGCGCTTCAACGACCGCAAAGAGGTCAAGGACATCCACTCCTATATGTCCATCGTGGCGAACGCCCGGGATGATGTGCGCCTGCGCCGCATCATCAACGAGCCTGCCCGGAAGATCGGCAACACCACCGTTGATGTAATCGCTGACCTTGCCGCCCAGCAGGGGATCAGTATGCTGGAAGTCATCTCCCACGCGGATGCATACGCCAAACTCAGCCGTGCCATTATGCCGCTGCTGAAATTCTGGCAGATCTACGAAAAACTGCAGGAATCGCTGGAAACCAGGACACTGGACGAATTTGCCCAGGATGTCATTGAGGTGACCGGCTACAAGGCCATGCTGGAAGCCGATGCGGCCAAGGGCCACGAGGATGCGGCAGACCGCCTGCAGAACCTGAGCCAGCTGGTCAACAACGTCAAAAACTACTGCGATCAGCACGGC
>OHUD01001029.1_pt1 | contig 10141 bp, 11 predicted proteins | sample 1579021 | NCBI WGS metagenome assembly OHUD01 (sample SAMEA3879597, study PRJEB24766) | human gut metagenome | biome: human-associated habitat; feature: feces | place: USA | collected 1985/1987
CGGCAAGCCCGTGCCGGATAAATTCGAGGTGTTCAACGATTATAACCATAACCTCGTCAATCTGTTCCGCTGTATGCGCGATAGACCGATGGAATTTATCCGTGAACTCGGTTTTTTAAGTCTTAATTCCCGTGACGATTTCGCCGTGCTTAAAAAATTCTTTGAAAAAGAGGAATTTACAGAGGAATACCTAAAGGCCCAGCTTGATCTGACCGAAATAATGCTGCCCGAAGTAACTGCAAGGGAAGTGAGGACGCTCTACTCGGCGGCAAGGAATGACCACGACCTACGCCGTGCGGTTATGTTTCTAAAACTTATTCGTTACAGCTATTCAAGCAGCTGCAAATCCTTTGCCTGTCAGCCGTTTTCACTCAGAACGCTGTTTGCACTGGTGCAGGACTTTGCCAAACGGTGCGAGAATGTGGTCATCGAAAACCAGGACTTCGAAACCCTCATAAAACACTATGACCGACCGACGACCTTCACCTACTGCGATCCGCCGTACTTCACAAGCGAATATGTTTACGACTGCGGATTCACTTGGGAGGATCATATAAGACTTTATCAAGCCCTTGCGGGTATGAAAGGTAAATTCCTGTTGTCATATAACGACTGCCCCGAAATCAGGGAGTTATATAAAGAATATAGCTTTTTCGATTTCAAGCGCGTTCACAGTATGGCGCAGAAATATGAGGCGGGAAAGGAATTTCCCGAACTGCTTATAGCCAACTATGACCTGTTTGAACGGGAACGGCAGAAACCGTATCAGCTGACGCTGTTTGACTCTATAAACAAGCCTGTTGACTACGAAAAAATATTGAAGGAGAATATTATATGCAGAATGAAAAGATAAAAGACAAAGAAACCGTTATGATTCCCGTGCCTGCAGAGCTGCTGCTCGAAGCCGGAATATATGAAGGCGACCCGATGCAGATGTATGCAGACGGGCATAAAATAGTTATTCAGAATATTGACGATATAAAGAATTTTGTCTGCGATAACGATTGCGAAAACTGTCCTATTGCAGATACCGACTGTGACTGCGACTGCGAGGGCTGCCCCTGCAATAATAACTGCGATGAAAGCGAGGCGAACTGATATGACAAAGCTATACCGTATTCTCGGAAAGCGGGGAAGAATTACTATTCCGTTTGAAATAAGGCAGCGGGTCGGATTTTCATATAACGATGTGCTGTCCTTCACCGAATCGTCGGACGGCAGAACCGTTACCGTTAAGCGTGAGAAGATATGCGATAACTGCTCCGGCACAAAAGAAGCGGAAAAGGACAACGAAATGACGCTTGAAGATTTCCTCGACAGCCTATCTGCCGAGCAGCAGCGCGTGGCGCTTGTGCATTTATCCGTAAAATGGGCGGAAAAGAAAGGGAGTGAACAAAATGCCGGAGCATAAACCGTTATATCCCTATTCCCTCAAGGAAGCTGCGGAATGGGGAGAAAAAGACGAATGGCGTGAAAGCTATCTTGAAAACTGCGACTGCGCCCGTGCCATCGAGAGAGCAATCGACGAACACTATGACGGGGAACGCCTTTGTTTCTGCGCCAATGAAGTTATTGAAAAATACGGCTTTGACCGCGTCAACTTCGTTCTTGCCGCCACCGTGCGACAGGGAATTTCGGACGGCAGATATTCCGAGGACAATAAGAAGTGGTCAAGGCGCTTTCAGGTTACGGATAAAGAAAACGCATGGCAATACAATGTCCGCAGTCACCCCGGACTTGTTAATCTTTTTATTGCCGATGCAAGGCGATTATGGGATAGTCTCGGATTATTTAACAGCAGCCATTGCGAAAATGAAAGCGGCAATCGGCTTGACTATACCAACCGGATATTGGTGTTAGATCCGTCAATTTTAAAGGACGAGTGCAAGACGCCGCAGGATCAGCTCTTTTATGCCGAACACGGAAACGGCTGCCAACCCGATTCACTCGGCACAAAGGTTTTTGGTTTTCATGTGTCGGACGGAGAAAAAGGTTATTACCGCCGCACTGACTTTATAGGCGCACTAAAAGAAGAATTTGTCCCCGAATGGGCAAAGGAAAATACACAAAAATATCTTAAATCCGATGAGCCTGCCGACGAACCCGATGAGGACGGCGGCATGACAATGAATATGTAAACAGGAGGAATTTTATTATGGCAACCAAGAAATCAAAAACTCAATCAAAACCCAAGCTTTCGGTCACAGCAAAGATCGACCGCATGATTGACCGTGAGGACGCCAAGGTCAAAGCATATGCGAGCATAAATATCGGCGGTGAATTTGTTGTTAAGGGCATCGCCGTCGCGAGCGGTCAAAACGGAATGTTCTTAATAATGCCTTTTCGAACATACAAAAATTCGGGCGGCGAAACCAAGTATTCGGATATTGCCTTTGCCGTAACCGATTCGGCAAGGCACAGCATCGAGGACGCCGTTATAGGCGCTTACCGTGAGGCTTTAGGGGAAACAGAGGACGAATTGCCCGACAAGGACGAAAGCCCTACGCAAAGTATGTAGCTTTTTCGGGTGAAATGAAAATTTCTCTGGACTTTCCGTGAAAAATCTGTATTGTATAGGTAGAGGTGATGTGAATGAAAAAACGGGAAATACTTATCGCGGCAATAATTGTATTAAGTCTTGCAGGATGTAAGGCAGAAAAGGATAATGTCGGCAGCACGGCGGTAAATACCGAAATCAGCATAACCGAAACGGCATCCGACATATCAGAACCCCCTGCCGACGCATCAAGCAATAAAGCCGCAGAGATAACGGAAAAGCCGGAAAGCAGCGCGCCGACAGGGAGCAGCAATAGAAATAATCCAACAGAAAACATAACGCAAAACAATACTAAGCCTGCCGATTCGGAAAATACAACAGTACCGCCGAAGCCGGAATCAGATAAAACCGAAAGCGAAAAACCGCCCGCACCGACAGAATCGGTCAGTAAGCCGGAGGAAACGCAGAAACCTACAGAATCATCCGAACCTGAAAAGCAAGAGCCGGAGTTTAATATAGATTACTATATTAAATTGGCGCAGGAATATGCGGTAAAGTCGGGCTTAAAGCTCGACCAGCAAGCGAAATACTGTTGGGATAACCCTATAGCCGCAGGCAAAAACTGCAAATATACCGAGCGGGATATTAAAAGCTATATAGACAGATATGCAAGGTTACCCGAAATAACCGCGGTGTGGATATGGGCAGAGGAAAACGGTAAAGATTACGAAATATATATAGGCTACGCATAATATAAAGTTTAAGCACTCGACTAAAAGATCGGGTGCTTTTTTATTTGGAGGAACGACTATGAAAAAAGATATTTTTAAGAGAATTTTGTCCGTCATAATGGCGGTTATTTTGTGTACGGGTATGCTCGGCGGCTTTTCCGCTTTTGCGGCAGGCGAACAGGTCGAGAATTACCAGTTGGCATTCCCGCGCAGGGGCGATGTAAATTACAGCGACAAATGGGGCCACGGGAAGCTCAAACATATGAACGGTTGGTTTTCGGATGAGGCCAAATATAATACGGTATTCACGATAGGCTCATACAGCGGACCTGCCTGCTACTGCATTGAACCGGGAACGCCGATAGAGAATAAATATAAGCTCACAAGCCGCGACGAAAGCTATTGGGATAACTTCCCGTCCGAATATAACCACACCATTGCCGTGCCGGATATTAAGATATTTATAGGCAGGATAATGCAGTACGGTTATACGGGAAATGTATCAATAAACTGGCGCACCCAAAACGAGGCGGACGCGGACAGCTTTTCTTTGTACTACGCAACCCAGCTCCTTATATGGGAAACCGTGGTAGGGGAAAGGGACAGCGATTTTAATCATGTAACGCCTGTCGGCTGCAATGCAATTCTGGATAAAATAGGGGCGGAGCATCCTATGAAAAGCAGAATAATGTCTCACTACAATAATATTGTGGCGGGCGTTAAAACTCATACGACAACGCCGAGCTTTTGCAGTAAAACTCCGTCAGGCGGGGAAACAAGGGAGCTTAAATGGGACGGCTCACAGTATACCGCAACATTCACGGATACAAACAATATTCTGCAAAGGTTCAGCTTTTCGGCGGATAACGGATATACCTGCCGCGTTGCAGGCAATACACTTACGGTAAGCGGTACGGCAGCGCCCAAAGGTACGGTTACGGTAACGGGTGTAAAAAACACAGGTGGCAGAAAAGGCATTATAGTATGGGGTGACGGTATAGTGAAGCCGGGCGTGGGACAGCAGGATCTTGCAACCTACGCCGCAACGGTGAGGGACCCGGTAACCGCATTTTTAAGACTGCGCGTGAGCACGGGAAACATTAAAATAGTGAAAACAAGCGAGGACGGCAGAGTAGACGGCATTACATTCCGCATTAAGGGAAACGGCGCAGATAAAACGGTTAAAACCGCAAACGGCGGCAGTATTACGGCGGATAACTTAGCGCCGGGCGAATATGCCGTAACGGAAGAAACGCCGGAGGAATATGCAAAGCGCGAGGCGCAGCACATTACCGTTGCAAGCGGACAGACGGCAACCGTCAGTTTTAATAACACGCTTAAAAAGTTCAAGTTAACTGTAATAAAAGCAGACGCCGAACAGGGCGCGGCACAGGGAAATGCATCGCTTGCGGGGGCTGAATACGGCATATATAAAGGCAATCAGCTTATAGATACCTATACGACCGACGCGGACGGCAGGTTCACCACCAAATATTATGTATGCGGAAACGATTGGTCGCTTAAAGAGCTTACGGCGGGCGAGGGTTATCTTGTTGCCAAGGACAGCGAACACATAGGCGCAGAGCCGAAGAATTATACCGCCGAGTATAACGGCATTTCTTTGAATGTTAAGGAAACGGTTAAAAAGGGCAGGATCGCAATAATAAAGCACACGGACGACGGCAGCACAAAAATAGAAACGCCGGAAAAGGGCGCGGAGTTTGAGGTGTTTTTAAGGTCAGCGGGAAGCTATGCGAATGCCAAAGAAACCGAACGGGATACACTTGTCTGCGATAAAAACGGTTTTGCCGAAACCAAAGCCCTGTCTTACGGCGAATATACCGTAAAGCAGACTAAAGGGCAAAGCGGCAGAGAGCATATAGCTCCATTTAATGTGTTTATCAGCGAGGACGATGAAACCTACCGCTTTTTAATAAATAACGCGGTATTTAAGTCGGCGGTAGAGATAGTGAAAAAGGATGCGGAAACAGGAAAAATAATCCCTGCGGCGGGTATCGGCTTTAAAGTTAAGAATACCGATACGGGCAAATTTGTGGTGCAGCATATAACCTACCCGACGCCTGCGGATATAGATACCTATTATACGGATATTACAGGCAAACTAATGCTGCCCGAAAAGCTGCCATACGGTAATTACGAAATTACAGAGCAATGCACGGCATACGGGTATGTGCTGAACACCGAGCCTGTGGCATTTAAAATTGACGGCAGTAAAACGGTAGTAACCGTTGAAAAGCGCAATATTCCGCAGAAAGGTATTATTCGAATACAGAAAAACGGCGAAGTGTTTGAGAGTGTCAATAAGTCTGACGGTGTGTACCAACCCGTTTTTGCAAACAAGGGTCTCGCAGGCGCGGTTTATGAGATTACCGCCGCCGAGGATATTATAACGCCGGACGGCACACTCCGCTATGCAAAGGGAACGGCAGCAGATACCGTTACAACGGACAAAAAAGGCAATGCGGAAAGCAGACCGCTGTATCTCGGAAAATACACCGTAAGAGAAATAAAAGCGCCTTACGGTATGGTATTAAATGATGAAGCGAAATCTGTTGAACTGACCTATGCAGGCGAAACCGTCGAGGTCACCGAAACAGCCGCCGAGTTCTATAACGAACGCCAAAAGGCAGAGGTGTCGCTCTCCAAAATTCTCGGTAAGGACGAAACCTTCGGCATCGGGAATAACGGAGAAATCCTCTCTGTGCAGTTCGGACTCTATGCGGCAGAGGAAATGACCGCGGCGGACGGCTCGGTTATCCCGACAGACGCTCTGCTTGAAACCGCAGGCTGTAATAAAAACGGCAAGATAACCTTTAAAACAGATATTCCCGTAGGCGCAAAGCTCGATGTAAAGGAAATTTCGACCGATGAAAGATATATTCTGTCGGATGAAAAATATCCTGTTTTGTTTGAGTATGCAGGGCAGAAAACCGCACTTGTGAAAATAAATGTGAACGACGGCGAAGCAATTAAAAACAATATCCTTTATGGCTCTGTAAAGGGTTTAAAAGCAGATAGTGAAAATGACAGCGTAATTGCGGGAGCATTGTTCGGGCTTTTCCGCAGTAATGAAACCGAATTTACTGACACGAACGCGATTTTAACCGCCGAATCAGATAAGGACGGTATTTTTACATTCGGCAGCGTTCCTTACGGCAGTTGGATCATTAAGGAGCTTAAACCCGCAAGCGGGTATTTGCCGAACGATGAAATTTATCCCGTTTTAATAAATAAGAACGGACAGGAAATAGAAATTAAGGTTGTAAATAATCGCGTCCCGGAAATCCGGACAAAGGCCGCCGTAAACGGTGAGAAAACCGCAGCTGCAGACGGCAAAATCATGGTTGAAGATTCTGTATATTATAGTCACCTTATACCGGGCAGGGAATACGCCGTAAAGGGCATACTTATGGACAAATCCACAGGTGCGGCGCTGCTTGTAAACGGAAAAGAAATTACCGCCGAGATAACCTTTACACCCGAAAAAGCGGAGGGAGAAGTAATTGTCCGCTATACCTTTGACGGCAAGGGTATAAAATGTCAGACGGATATTGTGGTTTTTGAAGCCTTGTACTGTGACGGAGAGGAGCTTGCGGTTCATGCGGATATTGAGGACGCAGAGCAGACCGTAACGCTTACCGTGCCGCCTGTGCCGTATATTCCCGCTCCGAAAACAGGGGACAATTCAAAGCTCGGCTTTTGGATAGGTCTTGCCGCCGTTGCGCTCGGCGGGGTAATATCCGCAGGCATTATCCGTATTAAATCCCGAAAGGATGACGACGAATGATGAAGTGCGTGTATATCTGCGCTCCTCTCGGCGGAAATACGGAAGAAAACCTTAAAAAAGTAAGACGGTACACCGAATATGCTTTAAGGTGCGGTACGGCTCCGGTCGTGCCGCATTTTTACGCGGAGTGCCTTGACGACGCAAAGCCCGCGGAACGGGAAATGGGTATATCGGCAGGACTTGCGCTTTTATGGTTCTGTGATGAAATGTGGATATTCGGGGATACCGTTACAAGCGGTATGAAGAATGAAATACAGTTTTGCAAAAACCTTAATATCCGCGTCCGTAATATTGCGGACGAAGAAATTAAGAAAGTAATCGGAGGTAAAAAATATGATTAAAAAAACGGCAAAAATCCTTTTCTGTGTTCTGCTTGCGGCGGCGGTTTTGTCCGTGTTTTCGGTAACCGTATTTGCGGCGGGCGATGTGGCGGGAGCTATTGAGAATACATGGAACGCAGCCAAGGGTCAGATTCAGACTGTTGTTAATAATGTGGTCTTTCCCGTGTGCGATATGATACTCGCAATTCTGTTCTTTGTAAAGGTCGGAACAGCGTATTTCGATTATCGGAAGCATGGACAGTTTGAATTTGCGGCGCCTTGTATCCTTTTTGCCTGCCTTATTTTCTGCCTTACCGCACCGCTGTATATCTGGTCTGTTATTTGAGTTTATTTATCTGGACTTTCCGCAAAGTATGTGGTATGTTGTTGTGCTTGAAGAAAGGAGATGATTCGGGTGAAATTTTTTGAAGAACTGTTTTCGGGTCAGCTGCACCCAATAGAGGATGTAACATCCAACAACCCGGAATACAAGCTTAAAGCTAAAGAATTAGCGCTGTATTCCGCGAGGCTTGAAGGTGCGCTGACAGAGGAACAAAAGGAACTGCTTTGGCAGTACAGGGATACTCATTCGGATATAACAAACATTCTGCAGACCGAGGCATACCGCATAGGCGTTATACACGGAATGAAAATGAAAGAAGAGCTTGAACCGCCGAATTGAGAGTGTCGAAAATTGCCACTCTCCCCACCGGGAATTCCGCTCGCAAAAATCAAGGATTTTTGACTGCGCTCTATCCCCGTGGGTATCACCCCAGTGTTCTTGAAAACCGCTTATTTGGCGGTTCTTTCGCTTATAATGTGTTTTTCCGCCGCGCCTGTCGCCGGAAAAACGGAAATTAAAAATCTAAATATTATGCTTTTTAGAAAGGGGAATTTTTCTGAATTGGCTAAACGACCTTTTTGCCGGACTGAGTGAAAAAATGTCCGGCTTTATTTTTGATAAAATGCTGCAATGGATATATCTTGCGGTATACAGCGCCGTTGCGGAATTTTTTAAGCTTATGGGCAATATGGGCGCGGATATGTTCGGGCTTGAATGGGTAAGGGCGACGGTAAAGCTGTTCGGGCTTTTCGGGTGGTCTTTGTTCGCTGCGGGAACGGTTGTCGCCGTCTTTGATACCGCAATAGAGTACCAGTGCGGAAAGGCGAATGTTAAGACTGCCGCGCTTAATATTTTAAAGGGCTTTTTTGCCTGCTCCCTTATAGGCGTACTGCCTGTGGAACTGTATAAGTTCTGCATAACACTGCAAAACATATTTTCGCGGGATTTAGCCGCATTAGCTGCAGGTACTAAAAGCACGGGACTGTCGGAGCTTAGCTTGTCCGCGCTTACAAACTTCTTTTTAACGGACATAGAGGCTAACATAAGTCTTTTCAATACGCTGTCATTGGTCGCGTTCGCGTATTGTATTATAAAGGTGTTTTTCGCAAATATAAAGCGCGGCGGAATATTGCTTATACAAATGTCGGTAGGCGCGCTGTATATGTTCAGCGTACCGAGGGGATATGCGGACGGCTTTAATCAGTGGTGCAAGCAGGTAATAGCTATCTGCCTTACGGCGTTTTTGCAGACGACCCTGCTTTACCTCGGACTTATAACCTTTTCGGCAAATATGTTAATGGGGCTCGGAATTATGCTTGCGGCGGACGAAGTGCCGAAGATAGCGCAGACCTTTGGACTGGACAGCTCCGTAAGGGTAAATATGATGAATGTGGTTCACGCTACGACTACGGCGGTAAATCTTACCCGCAGCGTGGCAAAGGCTGTTTGAAAGCAGGGAGTATTATGGAATATTACAAAGAGGCAAACAAATTTTCAAAGAAATACGGTATGGACGCATTTAAAATAATTGCCGCATATGAGGACGCGGCGGATATTCCGCAAAACGAGCAGTATGCCGGCTGGTACGGAGATTACGGTATATTCGAGCCGTCGTTAAACGAGGATATGACCTATGATAAGCTCCTCTCCCGTTACGATGCTGGGCTTAAATACCTCGGAATTATCCATGAACAGGCAAAAGCGGTATGCAGCAACTTTTTGTCAGATCAGCTTGCGGAGCATATCCGTGAGCAACTGAGCAACCATAACGCCGACGCGGAATACCGACCGGTATCTGTTATTACAAAAATGGATACGCCGGAGTTTACAAAAGAAATGCTCGAAGTTGACAGAGATATGGAGGTTGATTGTGACATCGGGCATCAGATCACCTGCTATCTTGAAACATGGTTTGATGTGGACAAGAAATTCGCATTGCACATAAATGATATGGATGATGTATGGCTTAATATGTACGGGAAATATGACCCATATGCCGATACACTGCGCATTGAATGTGAAATAGATAAGCCGGGCGGCTGCGTGTATTTTGATTATGTCCCGACTGATGCGGAATCGCAGCTCATCAAGGATATGATAACGCAGAAAATCCGCGAGGAATACTGTCAGACGCCGCAGGAGTTCTGTGAGGAAGCAAGAACTATTGAGAACGGGGGAATAACGCAATGACGAGATATATCTACCCGCAGAACCTCAAAGCCACCGCTAACCTCTGGCTTTGGAGTATGCGTGACTTTGTGATTTTGGCGATAGCGGTGCTTTTGTCCGCCGTAATATTAGTGCAGCTTAAAACGGTTATGCCCGCCGCAGTAACGCTTTGCTACGGTTTTCTTACTATTCGTATGGACGATACAACCGTGCTTGACTTTATGCGTTACGCCGTGAAATACCTTATATCTACACAGCAATATTTTGAATGGG
>OHUD01001030.1_pt1 | contig 10140 bp, 9 predicted proteins | sample 1579021 | NCBI WGS metagenome assembly OHUD01 (sample SAMEA3879597, study PRJEB24766) | human gut metagenome | biome: human-associated habitat; feature: feces | place: USA | collected 1985/1987
GCACACCACGATGCGGAATGTCATAGCCGGAGGTAATAATAACCGCCATCACCTCGCCGCTATGCACACCCACGCGTCCCATAATATGGCGCACGAGTCCCTTGCCTGTCTTTTCGTCATAGGCGCTGATGTTATAATGCTGCATCCAGGTGCGCACCGTTTTCATAATCGCATTGTTCGCCTCTTTGGAAATCATGCAGGCATCCGTATCTACAACGCTGTGCGTTGCCGTCGCATAACAGCCTATATGCAGCACTCCTTCAGCGTCCGCTGCCGCCGGGAACTGCATCTTATTGCGGTAGCTCCACGGCTCCGCCGCCCCCAACACCGGCAATGCTTCTAAATTAAGATGTCCGATTCTGGTGAGCGCATCCTGCACCTGCTGACGCTTGCATTCCAGCTGTCCCTTGTAGCTCAAATGCTGCAGCTGGCAGCCGCCGCATTCCTTATACACCGGACACGCAGGCTCCACACGCTCGGCAGATGCTTTGACAATCTTCTCCAGCGCACCAACTGCATAGCTTTTCTTCACCAGCGTAATAGTTACGCGCACCTCTTCCTCCGGCAGCGCGCCTTTGACAAAGACTGTAAAGCCTTCATACTTGCCTACGCCCTCGCCGCTGCTGCCGAGACCATTAATCGTTAATGTAATATTATCACCCTGTTTTACAGGAATTATCTGCTTCATATATTTCCACCTGACCTTTTCGATTTTATTGTATATATATCTAATTATATCACAAAAACAGCCTGCAAAGAAACAGCAGCACGCTAAGATAATGCTTTACATCAATTCCGCAGCCTACATAACGCCAAAATATCACTTTGCATCTTTCCTGTAATTGTGAGAAGTGTGCAACATTTTCTGTAAAGCTATATACTTTGCATATAACATAAGCTATAATTAAGTTAGGGACATTGAGTTTCCGGGTCTATAAAGGTTTTATTTTGCGAAAGGAGCGATGCACAATGGCAGTAAAATTTTTGAAATGCAGTATTTGCGGTAATATCGTCGGCCTGATTCAGGACGGCGGCGGCGAGCTTTTCTGCTGCGGCAAGCCCATGCAGGAGCTTGTTGCCAACACCGAAGACGCAGCGCAGGAAAAGCATGTGCCGGTTATTACTGTTGATGGCAGCACGGTTCGTGTAGCTGTAGGCAGCGTGGAGCATCCCATGATTGAAAAGCACTACATCCAATGGATTTATCTGCAGACAACTCATGGCGGTCAGCGCTATATCTTAAAGCCCGGTGACAAGCCGGAGGCTGTTTTCGCTCTTGCCGAGGGTGCAGCTCCGCTCGCCGCTTATGCTTATTGCAATCTGCACGGATTGTGGACGGCAAAGCTGTAACATCTGTCGCCTTACGTTCATAAAACACTTCTTTTCTCAGTGTCGGAGTCCCGACCGATAACGGTCAGGGGCTCCGATACTTTTTTATTACTCAAAAAGCTAAAAAATAAAACCGGCCTCCGACAGCTATATGTAATAGCATATCAGAGACCGGTTAAATTACAAAAACAATCACGCGAGGCTTATGGTCTTAAGCCCCAAAGGCTGTTAAAAAGCACAGCGAGAGAATTATTTTTCAACCCACAGGCCTTTTTCGTCTTTTTTGTAGCCGGCAAATTCGATTGCCAACGCAGCCATAACCTTGGTTGCGTCCTTAATCTGTACGTTCAGCTCTTCTGCGCGGATGAAATCATCGTGGCACATTTCGCTGGGGTTTTTGCCGGTGAGCAAAACGTATTCGTTCTGCATTTCTACAAGTGCTTTTGCTTCTGCATTAAATTGTTCCATTAGACTAATCTCCTTAGTTTTTATTATTGTACGATAACGCTCAGGTCACCTACAGCATGGGTAATATCCTTAACTGCTGCCAAGAGTGCCAGACGGTTGTTCTTCACGCGAACGTCCTCGTCCATAACCATAACGTCTTCGAAGAATTTGTTGATCGGGTCAACCAGCTTAACTGCTTCAGCCATAACTGCAGCATAGTCATACTTAGTTGCTGCAACCAGCACTTCCTTGCTGGCTGCCATAGCAGCATTGTGCAGAGCGCCTTCAGCCTCTACAGCGAAGAGCTGCGGGTTGATAGCGGATTCTTCTTCAATCTTCTTGCACAGGTTAGCAACACGGGTTGCAGCCTGAATCAGTGCCGGAGCCTCTGCGGAAGCAACAAAGCTGTTCAGAGCCTTAGCACGGGCAACAAGATCAGTGAAATCGTCGTTCATCTGGTCAGCCAGAACTGCGTCAACTACGTCATAACGGATGCCCTGATCCATCAGCATATTGCGCAGACGTTGTTTCATGAACTCAGCAATTTGCGGTACGAGCTTTTTGGTATCCTCTGCCGGGATGTTCAGCAGGTACAGAGCACCGGCGATAACCTTGTACAGAGATACATGGTAGTTGCCGTCTAGCAAAATGTTGATGATGCCCAGAGCCTGACGGCGCAGTGCGTACGGATCCTGGGAGCCGGTCGGAGCCAGACCGCGGCTGAAGGTAGCGCAGATGTTGTCCAGCTTATCGGCAATACCGGTCAGACGGCCGATATCGGTAGTCGGCAGCTCGTCACCGGCAAAGCGCGGCAGATAATGCTCGTAAATACCCAATGCAACCTCAGGAGCTTCACCGTCGAGCTTAGCATATTCGCGGCCCATAACGCCCTGCAGAGCGGTGCGCTCCAGCTTTTCTTTATCAACCTTGGCATTGATAGCCATAGCCAGCATATCAACAGCCTGTACCAGACGTTTGCTCTTATCGTTCATATTACCCAGGCCTTCCTGGAAGGAAACGGTTTTGAGTTTTTCCAGACGGTCAGCCAAAGTTTGTTTTCTGTCTTCGTTGAAGAAGAATTCAGCGTCGCTCAGACGTGCACGCAGTACACGCTCGTTACCGTGAGCAACAATTTCCAGATGCTCCTTGCCGCCGTTGCGGACGGTGATGAACTTGTTCAGCAGGGAGCCGTCCTCTGCCAGTACCGGGAAGTAACGCTGATGCTCACGCATCGGGGTGATGATACATTCCTTCGGCAGAGCAAGGAATTTCTCTTCGAATTTGCCACACAGAGCAGTCGGCCATTCTACCAGATAGTTTACTTCCTCCAGCAGGTCTTCATTGATTTCTGCATGACCGCCTTCGGCAATTGCCAGGTCAGTAACCTGTTGACGAATCAGCTCACGGCGAGCGTCCTGGTCAACCATTACATAGTTGTCATACATAACCTTTTCATAGGAATCAGCATCAGGGATTTCTACAGCGCCGATGGTGCCGATAGCAGCGGAAGCTACTGCGTTCTTAGCCTTGCTCTTTACGGTGTCGAACAAAGCCTTGGCAGCATCGCCGATGGACTCATGAGCTTTAGCGTTATCCAGTGCGGAAGGACGCAGGAAGCGGTGACCGCGGCTGAATTTGCCGGATTTTACGCCGGTGATTTCAACAGGGATAACTTCATCGCCAAACAGTGCAACCAGCCAACGAATCGGACGGACGAATTTAAATTCATGATCTGCCCAACGCATGTTTTTCGGGAAGTTCAGGCTGGTGAGGATATCAGTCAGCAGGCCCGGCAGCAAATCCTTAACCGGTTGGCCTGCCAGATGCTTAACAGCATATACATAATCATCGCGAACAACGAGCTCTTTTACGTCAACGCCTTGGCCGCGAGCAAAGCCGATAGCTGCTTTGGAAGGAGCGCCGCTTACGAAAGCGATTTTTGCGGAAGGACCTTTAGCCTCAACAGTGCTGTCCTCCTGAGCCTCGGCAACACCGCTGGCAATGAAGGTCATGCGACGGGGAGTGCCATAGGTTTTAACTGCTTCGAAGGGAATGCGCAGCTCAGTCATTTTCTTTTCTGCCAAATCCTTTAATTGTGCCAGAATGGCAGGCATAAATTTCGCAGGAATCTCTTCTGTACCGATTTCAAAAAGTAATTTTTCCATTATTTATTCTCCCCTTTCTTGAGCAGCGGGAAGCCCATTTCTTCACGTTGTGCTACATAAGCCTTTGCACACAGGCGGGCCATCGCACGTACACGGCCGATGTAGGCAGTACGTTCACTTACGCTGATTGCTCCGCGGGAATCCAGCAGGTTGAATGCATGGGAGCATTTCAGAACATAGTCATAAGCAGGACGGATATAACCAAGCTCGATAACGCGCTTAGCTTCTGCTTCATATTTGTCGAACAGGTCAAACAGCAGCGCGGTGTCTGCTACCTGGAAGTTGTAGAAGGATTGCTCTACCTCGTTGGTGTGGAAAACGTCACCGTAGGTGATGTCGCCAACCCATTGGATATCGAATACGTTTTCTACGCCCTGGATATACATAGCCAGACGCTCCAGGCCGTACGTGATTTCAACGGTTACAGGCTTAACGTCAATGCTGCCTACCTGTTGGAAGTAGGTGAACTGGGTGATTTCCATACCATCCAGCCAAACCTCCCAGCCAAGGCCCCAAGCGCCCAGAGTCGGAGATTCCCAGTTATCCTCTACAAAGCGGATATCATGCTCCTCCTGATGAATGCCGAGCTCAGCCAGGCTCTGCAGGTACAGCTCCTGAATGTTTTCCGGAGAGGGCTTTACGATAACCTGGAACTGATGATGCTGGAACAGACGGTTCGGGTTATCACCGTAACGGCCGTCTGCCGGGCGGCGGGAAGGCTCTACATAAGCCACACGCCAGGGCTCAGGTCCGAGTACGCGTAAAAAGGTAGACGGGTTCATTGTGCCTGCGCCTTTTTCGATGTCATAGGGCTGTGCCATAATGCAGTTTTGGCCTGCCCAGAATTTTTGCAGCTTCAAAATAATTGTCTGAAAATCCATGTTTTACCTCCTATATTTGTTACAAAGACGGCAATGGCAGCAGCTTTGTCCGAAAAAACAAAAAAGCACCCTCGTCCCCGTAACTTAAATGTTACAGGGACGGAGTGCATACAGCTCAAACTCCGCGGTTCCACCCTGCTTGACTGCAATAACTGCAGCCCGCCTCAATCAATATACTATTACAGCTCCAAAGCGCCTTCATCCGCCTTTGCCGCCTTACACTGTCACGGCTCGCTGAGTTTGCAGATTACTACTCTTCTTCTTAGCTTAACTGTTAGTATATAAAATGCAGCGCTGTTTGTCAAGTGCGGCAAATAATTTTGTAAATACCACTCACAAAAATATATCGTTACTATTAGCTTTCAAAATAACAAAATGCCCCCACGCGAACGCGCAGAGGCATTATTGCTTCAAGTTGTCAGGTTAATATAAATTAAGCGGCTATTATTTCTTTTCGATGAGCTTCAGCGGAGCAGAAATCTTAGCTTCTACTTTTTCGCCTTTAGCAGCCTTAACAGCTACTTCCAGACCTTGCTGGCCCATGATTTCCGGCTGTTGAGCGATAGTAGCGCTCATAGCGCCGCTTTCTACAGCCTTTACGCCGTCAGCAGTGCCGTCAAAGCCAACGATGAAGATTTGCTTGCCGGCACTCTTAGCAGCTTCTATTGCACCCAAAGCCATTTCGTCGTTCTGAGCGAAAATAGCTTTGATATCCGGGTTAGCCTGCAGCATGTTTTCTGCTACAGTCAGGCCCTTGCTGCGGTCAAATTCAGCAGTCTGTTTAGCAACAACGGTCAGCTTGCTGTCAGCCAGCTTGTGGAAGCCTTCACCGCGTTCACGGGAAGCGCTGGCACCGGGGATACCCTCCAGCTCAGCAACCTTAACCTTTTCGCCCAGCTTTTTGATAATGTAATCAGCAGCCATTTCGCCGCCTTTTACGTTATCGGAAGCAACCAGGCATGCTACATCACCCTGGTTAGCACTGCGGTCGAGGCAGATAACAGGGATGTTAGCCTTGTTGGCAGCCTTTACGGATGTAGAAATTGCATCAGAGTCAACAGGGTTAACCAGCAGAACGCTGATGTTTTGCTGCAGCAGGTCAGCAATATCATTAGCCTGCTTTGCAGGGTCGTTCTGAGCGTCAACAACCTTTACGGTTACGCCCAGCTCCTTAGCCTTAGCTTCTACGCCTTTAGCCAGGGAAACGAAGAACGGATTGTTTTGAGTGGATACGGAGAAGCCAACGGTGATTTTCTTGTCGTTGCCTTTTGCAGCATCCTTCTTGTCGCTGCCGCCGCAGCCGACAATCATCATAGCCATTGCTACAATGCAGGTTAATACCAATAAAATTTTTTTCATGTGAGAAAATACCTCCCGGAATTAGAAATTACTATGCGGACAAAAACTTGAATTGAGCAGGCTGCGGCTGAAAAGCACTGGATGGTGCTTTACGTCCGCATCACGCTTAGTTTTTCTTTCTGTCCATCAGCACAGCCAGCAAAATTACAATACCTTTGACAACTTGTTGGTAAAAGCTGGATACGTTTAAGATATTCAGACCATTGTTCAGAGTGCCGATAATCAGCGCACCGATAATGGTGCCGAAGATACGGCCCTTGCCGCCGGAAAGACTGGTGCCGCCCAATACTACGGCTGCGATAGCATCCAGTTCATAGCCGGTGCCGGCAGTAGGCTGAGCACTGTTCAGACGGCTGGTAAGAATAGCACCTGCCATACCGCAAAGGAAACCTGTTACGGTATAAGCAAATATTTTAATGCGGTTAATTTTGATACCTGCAATGAAGGAAACCTTCTCATTGCCGCCGACAGCATAGGTTTTGCGTCCCAGCGGAGTTTTGTGCAGAATAAACCACAAAATAAAAAACATAATCAGCATCATAATGGCAGGAACCGGCAGACCGGCAACATAGCCCTGGCCGAATTCAAGGAAGCGGTCATCCTCAGACAAGCTGCTGATAGGGTTGCCGTTGGTATATACCAAGGTCAGGCCACGGAAAATGGTCATAGTAGCCAAGGTTGCGATAAAGGGCGCCACCTTGCCGTAGGTAATTACCAAGCCGTTGACACTGCCCAGTACAGCACCGATGAGGCAGGCCAGCACGATACCGAATACAGGATCCATACCGCCCTTGATAAAGCTGCCCATCAGCGCACTGGAAAGCGCCAGAATACTGCCGACGGACAAATCAATACCGCCGGTTAAGATAACAAAGGTCATGCCAAAGGAAATTAAGGCATTGATAGAAACCTGACGCAGCAGGTTTTTCAGGTTGCTGGGGTCGATAAAGCTGCTGTTGAGGCAGGAAATGACCACAAACAACACAATGAGTCCGATTATGGAACCGGATTTTTTTAAGATTGCTTTTACATCCATTATTTTTATTGCCCTCCCGTTGCAAGTGTCATGATTTTTTCCTGGTCTGCTTCATCGTGCAGCAGCTCGCCGGCAATGCGGCCTTCGTGAACAACGACGATGCGGTCGCTCATGCCCAATACCTCCGGCAGCTCCGAAGAAACCATAATAATCGAAACGCCACTTGCAGTAAGCTCGTTCATCAGCTCATATATATCGCGTTTTGCACCTACGTCGATACCACGGGTAGGCTCATCCATAATAATGACCTCCGGGTGCCTGCCAACCCATTTGGCAATAACCACCTTCTGCTGGTTACCGCCGGACAACGCACCGGCCTCAAGGTCCAGGCTACTGGTCTTTACGCCCAGCTTTTTTGCCATTTTATCAGCAAAATTATTAAGAACATTAAAATTGATGACACCGCTTTTAGCAAAGCTGTCAACACTCGGCAGAGCAATGTTACGCAAAATGGAGAAGTCCAGAATCAGGCCCTCTGTTTTGCGGTTTTCGGTTACGAAGCCCAATCCTGCCTTAATAGCATCCTCAGGCTTGGTAATCTTCAAAGGCTCGCCCTTGAAAACCAGCTCGCCGCCTGCATGAGGATCAACGCCGAAAACGGCGCGCATGATTTCGGTACGGCCGCTGCCCATAAGGCCGGCAAAGCCCAAAATCTCGCCCTTGCGCAGGTTAAAGTTAATATCATGGAAAACTCCCGGCTGTTCAAAGTGCTTAACCTCCAGCAGCACCTCGCCCGGCTTATTGCGGCGGTCGGGATAAAATTCCGTAATGGAGCGTCCTACCATATCGCGGACAATCTGCTCCATGCTGTATTCCTTAACAGACTTGGTTGCAACGGATACGCCGTCACGCATAACGGTAATCGTGTCGCAGTTCTGTGTAACCTCTTCCATACGGTGCGAAATATAAACCATTGCTACACCGCGTTTTTTCAGCGAGCGCATAACCTCAAAGAGCTTTTCTGTTTCTCTTTCGGTCAGCGCCGCCGTAGGCTCGTCCATAATAACAACCTTGGCATCCAGCAGAAGATTACGGACGATTTCCGTCATCTGCTGCTGTCCTACCGAGCATTCGCCGGCTTCCATATCCAGCGGCAACTCAATTTCAATTTCACGGCATTTCTGCTCTGCCATAGCACGCATAGCCTTAAAATCCAAGATACCCATGCCGTTGGTTACGCTGTGCATCAAAAACAGGTTTTCCAGAATGCTCAGGTTCGGCCAGATATTCAGCTCCTGATGGATGAAGGCGATGCCGTAAGCTTCTGCCTCCAGAGGATTTTTGAAGCTGATTTCCTTGCCGTCGACAAAAATCTGTCCCTTATCCTGCTTGTGAATACCCGTCAGGATATTCATCAGTGTTGATTTGCCGGCACCGTTTTCACCCATCAGAGCGTGTACCTCACCGCTTTTCAGCTTCAGGTCAACACCCTTGAGCACCTCATTAGAACCAAAGGCCTTATGGATATTTCTTAATTCAATCTCCATACTTTTCCTTATTCCTACCTTACGCTAATTTTTAAAAGAAAACATTGCTGTGCAGAATCACATTGGCAAAAGGAGTAATTTCGCCGGTGCGGATAATGCATTTTGCATGCTTGGTTGCCTCCTTGAAGGCTTCGTGGTCTGCATCTATAATCCACTGCTCTTTAGTGAAAAGCTGCTTCATAGCGCCGTAGACAGCAGGATTTCTGCCTTCCATTTCCGCTGCAATTTCTACCTTTTCGATAACCATATTCTTGGCTACTTCCTCAACAACCTCCAGGAAGGAAGGAGTTCCCGGCTTCAGAGCCAGGTCGATTTTCTGCACGCCTGCAGGCACAGGCAGACCGCAGTCACCGATAACGATAGTGTCGGTGTGGCCCAAATCAGCCAGCACCTTCGCAATAGAGCTGTTTAACATTCCACCCTTTTGCATTACTTAAGCATCTCCTCTACTTCATGTAAATAAGGCATACCGCCCTGTGCTCCCAGCTTTTGCACCGAAAGAGCTGCGGCAGCATTGGCAAAGCTGATGCTTTCCTGCATGGATTTGCCATTTGCACGGGCAACAGCAAAGGCACCGTTAAAGGTGTCGCCTGCACCCGTAGTGTCAACCGGCTTTACCTTAAAACCGGGAACAGTAATAACCTGTCCCTTTTCTGCATAGGCAACACCCTTGCTGCCCAGCGTCATGATTACCTTGCCCTGGTTCTGATCAAGGATATCCGCCTTGCCCTTACCGGCAAACAATGTTGCTGCCTCGTGCTCGTTGGGCGTCAGATAAGTAATCTTATCCAGCAGAGCCTGCGGCACCGGAGCAACAGGTGCGGGGTTCAGCAGCACAGGTACACCGTGCGCTGCGCATTTTTCAATGACATAGGCATTGGTAGCGGCAGGGATTTCGTGCTGCAAGAGCACCATGTCTGCCTTGCTGATATCCTCCCACGCTTCATCAATCAGCGACGGGGATACCAGGTCATTGGCAGCCTTGATAACGATAATCGTGTTATCGTCCTCCGCTACGGTAATGTGCGCGGTACCGCTGTTTTCACCCGGCAGCACTTTCACATAGGTGGAATCAACGTTGTTTTCCTTTAAAGCCTTCAATACAAGCTGACCGTACACATCATCACCGATGCAGCCTACCATCATAACATCTGCTCCCAGGCGGGCTGCAGCAACAGCCTGGTTGGCACCCTTGCCGCCGGGAGAAACGGTCAGGCGGTTGCCGAAAATAGTTTCTCCGGGATGCACCCAGCGGTCACATTCAACGGTAATATCAATATTACAGCTACCTACTACGACAATCTTTGACATATTTTCTACCTCCTGTCTTCAGGATTTATATAATTTTTTGTAATAACAATGCGTATTGCCCGTCAATCAGATTCGGCTGCAGCAAATCCTTAAGGAGTACTGCCTGCTTGCGGCTGGTTTTGGGC
>OHUD01001032.1_pt1 | contig 10135 bp, 10 predicted proteins | sample 1579021 | NCBI WGS metagenome assembly OHUD01 (sample SAMEA3879597, study PRJEB24766) | human gut metagenome | biome: human-associated habitat; feature: feces | place: USA | collected 1985/1987
AAGCAAGCTGCATATCCCATATATCCAGCATCTCCTCGTACTCGGGATGGAAAAACAGCTCCTTTAAGAGCTTATTTCTCTGTATCACCACCCGGTTGTACTGCACCAGCGAATGGACGTAGAGCCGGTTTAACTGGCATAATTCCAGATCAATAAAACGGCGCCGATCCGCCGGTCCGTTCTTAATGAGATTCAGATCTTCCGGCGAAAAAAATACAAAATGTACGATTCCGAATAATTCACTTGCCTTGCGGATCGGAATACGGTCGATTGCAATTCCTTTTGGACTGTTCTTTTTCAAATGCATATCGATCTGAAAAGTAAGCCCCTTTTTTTCAACGACCATCTCAAGATGTGCTTCATCATGCCCGAACTGGATCATATCCCGGTCTTTTGTTCCCCTGTGGGATTTTGTCGTTCCCGACAAATACAAAGCCTCTAAAATATTCGTCTTTCCCTGTGCATTATCGCCATACAGGATATTCGTCTTAGGATCAAAGGACATATCCAGCAGATCATAATTTCTATAATTTTTTAATCTTAAAGATCTGATAACCATATCTGTCCCACTACCGCTAAATAGCATCCCTGAGACAGACTCTCATATGCTATTTTACACGTTTTCCAACTATTTTTCAATTTTTATTTCATTTCCATCAAAAGTTGCTGTATCGCCCGGATACAGCTTTCTGCCACGTCTTGTATCAATCTCACCATTGACAGCTACCAGTCCGTTTTGTATGACCTCTTTTGCTTCCACACCATTTTCTACCAGTCCGGCAGCTTTCAGTACCTGTCCAAGTTTGATAAATTCATCACTTTCACGAAGTTTAAATTGTTCCATTTTTCTCTCCTAAACTGCCGCATTAAAATTAACCGGCAAAATCAGATAAATATAACTTTGTTCCTCATCCTTGATAAAGCATGGAGCTTTTGCATTCATGAAATAAAGATCTACTTCTTCATCATCAATGACTCTCAGTGCATCGATCAGGAATTTCGGGTTAAATCCGATCATCAGATCTTTTCCGTCTTTTGTACAGAGAATTACCTCATCCATGGAACCGATCTGTGATTTGATCATCATCTGCATTGCATCATCCTTGATATCAATGATGATCGGCTTCTTGTCTCCTTCTTTGATCAGAAGTGTCGCACGGTCGATACAATCCAGTAATTCTCTTTTATTTACCCGGACTTTTGTCTCGTAGTCACTGGAAAGCATCTGATCAATTCTGAAATATTCTCCCTCAATCAGTCTTGATACAACAACTGTTCTGTCAAATTCAAATACAATATGGTTCTTTGTAAATGAAATCTGGACCTCTGCTTCAGCTTCTCCTCCAATGATTTTACTGATCTCCTGCAGAGTTTTTCCTGGAACAATGACTTTTCTTGGTTCATAAGAATCTTTCAGATCAATCTTTCTGATTGAGATTCTGTGACCATCAAGAGATACTACTTTCAGAACATTCTCTGTGATCTCGAACAATTCTCCGGTCATCATTTTGTTCGTATCATTATCAGCGATAGAGAAAATGGTCTGACGGATTGCTTCTTTCAATGTAAATTCAGACACCGTGATAAAATCATTACTTTCGATTGCAGGTAAATAGGAGAAGTCATCTCCTGACTGAGCTGCAATGCTGAATTTTGCTTTTTCACAGGTAATCAGAGCCTGGTTATCGGATTCTGTCTCGATCGTAACTTCACTGTCCGGAAGTTTTCTTACGATTTCAGAAAAGATTTTTGCGTTCAGGGCAATAATACCACGTTCAACAATGTCGCCATCAATAGATGTCTCAATGCCAAGTTCCATATCGTTTGCTGTCAGCTTTACAACATCTGTAGTAGCATCAATAAGAATACATTCAAGGATTGGCATGGTTGTCTTAGATGGAACAGCTTTTGAAACAATGCTGACTCCTTTTACAAGATTTGATTTCGTACAAATAATTTTCATATGATGATAACTCCTTTCGGGTCCGTACCGGGTTTGTGGATAAAGTTCCGGGGCGGCTTTTATAGATATATAAATGAAAAAAATTCCGTCTTATCAGTAATAGGGGCTGTGGATAAGTGAAAAACTACTTCCAGCCCTTATAAATTAAGGCTTTTCGCATATGGAAAACTCTGTAGATATCAAAATAATTTCTTGTGGAAACTGTGGGGATAAAAATCTGTTGAAAATCAATGGTAAACTTATCCATATCTTTTCCACATAAGAATCCACACTTTATCTACATAGTTATCAACATAATAGTTTACTGTTAAGGGAATAAAAGGCAGATACAATTCCTGTTAAATAGGATTGATCTTCTTCCTGATAATATTAATAGTATTATTTAAAGCTTCATCTGTCTTCATATCCTGTTCGATCTTTTTAACTCCATGGCTGATGGATGCATGATCCTTTCCACCAAGTAATGCACCAATGGATTTTAACGGTGTATCAGTCATATTTCTGCAAAGATACATGACAATCTGGCGTGGAAGTACGATTTCAGCATTCCTTTTTTTGCCTTTCAGTTCAGCAACAGGTACATTAAAGTGTTCGGAAACGACTTCAATGATCAATTCCGGTGAAACGGCACGGTTATCATCCGGTGAAATCATATCTTTCAATGCTTCGGCAGCAAGAGGAATGTCGATCGGTTTATTTTCAAGATTAGAAAGTGCAATCAGTTTATTCAGAGATCCCTCCAACTCACGGATATTGGATTTAATATTATTGGCGATATACTGCATAACTTCATCTGGAATATGGTATTTTTCCAGTCCGTCCAGTTCTTCTTTTTTACGCAGGATCGCCATTCTTGTCTCATAATCAGGTGAGGAAATATCTGCGATCATACCCCATTCAAAACGGGTACGAAGTCTGGCCTCCAGTGTTTCCATATCTTTTGGAGGTTTATCACTGGAGATGATGATCTGCTTTCCGGCAAGGTGCAGATTATTAAAGGTATGGAAAAACTCTTCCTGTGTACTTTCCTTACCTATAATAAACTGGATATCGTCGATGAGAAGTACATCGTTGTTCCGGTACTTTTCACGAAAGCTGGTCATAGCCATTTCATTTCCATTTTTACCGACTTTCAGAGCTTCGATCAGTTCATTCGTAAAGGTCTCACTGGTTACATAAAGTACCTTTTTAGACGGATCGTGCTTTAAAATATAATGGGCAACCGAGTGCATCAGATGAGTCTTTCCAAGTCCTACACCTCCATATAAGAAAAGAGGATTGTAGCTTTCGCCCGGAGATTCAGCAACCGCAACAGAAGCAGCATGTGCAAAACGGTTGTTGCTTCCGACAACAAAGGTATCAAATGTATATTTCGGATTCAGATTTGCTTTTTCATAAATTGCATTAACACGGGTATTTTTAACTGCAATGTCCTTTTTTTCCTGAATTACGGCGGTATTTTCCGTAACAAAGGCAACTTCATATTCTACACCGGTAATCTCAGCGATGCAGACTTTAAAAGGAAGCAGATATTTTTCTTCAATATGTTCAAGACTTGCCTTTAATTTGACAAGAATGTATACAGTATTATCTTTGACTTCATAGACAGTCAAAGGTGCAACCCAGGTATTATAGGCAATATTTGACGAACAGTATTCCTGCTTCATCTTATTTAATATCTGATTCCAATTTTTTTCTACAATGTTCATCGAAAGTAACTCCTAATCAATATAATAGAGAGAAATTTGGGTAGACTCTCTCCACTACATTTTACATCAAAAAAGCTTCATAAGCAATGAAAAATCAATGTGTATAACTTTATAAACAGTTTCCACACCGCAAAAATTGAGGAAATACAAGGTTTTCCGACATTATTTTATAGTTTTCTACACAATATTTAGTTGTTATACACGGTTTTTCCACAAGTTATCCACATATGTTGATAACTTTGTGGATAACTCATGGATAAGGGTGGGATAAATGTGTGGAGAAACTATTGTAATGCCGATAAAATAAGGCTTTGCGGGATTTTTAATTTTATCCACGTTTATGTGGGAAAATTAAAAATCAAAAAAATTTAAAAGTTTACAGGTGAAAATTGCAACAGAATGCTTGACTTTAGGGCATTTTCCAATTATAATTTAGAGCGATGTCTTCTCGAATGGAGACAGTAGAAGAGTTAATATTGTGAATACTTTATTATATAAGGTATATCAGGTAAAGGGAGGTGTAAGAAAATGAAAATGACATTTCAGCCAAAAAAGAGATCAAGATCTAAAGTTCACGGATTCAGAGCAAGAATGAGTACAGCAGGCGGAAGAAAAGTTCTGGCAGCTAGAAGAGCAAAAGGAAGAAAGCAGTTATCAGCATAGGCCGCATATATGTGGCCTTTTCTTCTATTTAAAAAAGCTTAAATGCATGAAAAGCAGTGAAGAGGGTATTGATGAAATTTTCCGAATCTTTAAAGAAAAACAGGGATTTTCAGTATGTCTATAAGAATGGAAAGTCCTATGCAAATAAATGTCTTGTAATGTATATTATCCCCAATGAACAAAATAAGAACCGAGTCGGTATATCAGTCAGTAAAAAGGTAGGGAACAGTGTGGTCAGACATCATCTTACGCGGCTGATCAGAGAAAGCTACCGGTTATCGGAAGAACATTTCCAGTGTGGATATGACATTGTAGTCATTGCGAGAACAAGTGCGAAGGAAAAGTCTTACCATGAGATTGAGAATGCACTGATCCATCTTGGAAAGCTTCATCACATCTATATCTGAAACGATCATTGAAAGGGAAGTGGCGCATATGAAACGCATCCTTTTATGGATGATTCGCTTTTACAGAAAGTATTTATCCAAAATGAAAAGATATAATACGTGTAAATATTATCCAACTTGTTCTCAGTACGCACTTGAAGCAATCGAAAAATACGGTGCTTTAAAGGGCGGTGTGCTGGCAATATGGAGAGTCCTGCGCTGCAATCCTTTTTCAAAAGGCGGATATGATCCGGTACCTTAAGGAGGATAAGTAATGGAAGTTTATGGACTTTTAGCTTCAGGCTATGGAGACTGGCCTATTATCAAGCAGATTGCCTGGCTGCTGGGTCAGGTAATGAATGGGATCTTTAATGTTCTGAGTGCGATCGGAATTGAGAACATTGGTGTATGTATCATCATTTTCACGATCATCGTTTATACTCTGATGATCCCACTTACAATCAAACAACAGAAATTTTCAAAAATGTCGGCTGTAATGCAGCCTGAGATCAAAAAGATCCAGAAGAAATACGAAGGAAAGAAAGATCAGGCTTCAATGATGAAGCAGCAGGAAGAAATCAATATGGTTTATGAGAAGTACGGAACTTCCATGAGCGGCGGATGTCTTCCAATGTTGATCCAGATGCCGATTCTTTTTGCTTTGTATCCTGTAATCAGAGACATTCCGACCTACGTTAAGGGTGTGAAGAATGTCTATATGCCTGTAACAGAAGCCATCATGAATACAGATGGATTCCAGAAGATCATGGAGAAGATCGGAGAAGCAAGCCCGGTTCTCATGAGTGCAAAGACAAATGATTATTCTCAGGTAGATACAATTGTAAATGTACTTTATAAATTTCAGGATTCCACATGGGATAAGCTGTTAGATAAGATCCCGAGTATTTCGGATCTTGCTCATCAGACGATGAACCAGGTAACTCACCTGAACAGTTTCCTTGGAATCAATATCGGTGAGCAGCCACTCACTCAGTTGACAACAGCACTTCATAACGGTTCTATCGTCGGAGTGATCCTTGCAGTACTGATTCCTGTTCTTGCAGGTCTGACTCAGTTTATCAGTGTGAAGCTTCAGCCAAATGCAGCTTCGGCAGATAAGGACAACCCGATGGCAGGTTCTATGAATGCCATGACATATACGATGCCGCTGATCTCAGTCGTAATGGGATTCACACTTCCGGCAGGTCTTGGTCTTTACTGGGCAGCAAGTGCAATTGTAAGATGCATACAGCAGCTTGCAATCAATAAGTACCTTAGCACAAAGTCTCTGGATGAAATGATCGCAGAGAATCAGAAAAAAGCTCAGAAGAAGAGAGAGAAGCATGGTGCTCCGGCAAAAGAGATCAATAAGATGGCTACAACAAGTACAAGAAATGCCGGAAAAGTGACAAAAGGACAGTCAGGGATCAGTGAATCCGAAAGAGATTCAAAGATTCAGGAGGCTCAGGCAAGGGCTCAGAAAGCAAAGCCGGGCAGCCTTACTTCAAAGGCAAATCTTGTAAGCAGATATAATCAGGGACTTGAGACCGCAGAACCAAAGGTGGAAAGTGCGGAAAAGGATTCTAAAAAGAAAAAGAAAAAATAAAGATAAAGAGTTGTCTGTCCTGATCAGATCGGTAAAAGTATCTGAGTATGAGAAAGGAAGGAATCGAGATGAATGGTAGTATCAGAGTATCAGCTAAGACAGTAGATGACGCTATTACAGAGGCAATGATTCAGTTAGGCGTAACAAGCGACAGACTGGAATATGAAGTAATTGAAAAGGGAAGTTCCGGATTCCTTGGAATCGGTATGAAGCAGGCAGTGATCGAGGCAAGAAGAAAGCCTGAATCAGAACCAGAAGTTGTTGAGGAAGAACCGTTTGCACCGGTTGAAGAAATCAGGGAAGAAAAAGCAGAAGAAATTGCAGAGCCGGTAAAAGCAGAAGTAAAAGAAGAGGCTCCTGTGGTTGAGAAGCAGGAAGAGAGGCCTGCAGAAGAGCCGAAGAAAGCAAGAGAACTTGCAGAGGTTCAGCCACAGACAGTTGAAGCAGTAAAGACTTTCCTTGCAGATACAATGAAGGCAATGAATATGGAAGTTGAGATCGAAATTTCTATCGATGAAGATGGAGCACTTTGTGCAGACCTGCGTGGTGAGCATATGGGAATCCTGATCGGTAAGAGAGGACAGACGCTGGATTCTCTTCAGTATCTTGCAAACCGTGTTGCGAACAAGCATCAGGATGGTTATGTAAGAGTAAAGCTTGATACAGAAAATTATCGGGCAAGAAGAGAAGAGACGTTGAAGCATCTTGCAAAGAACATTGCACATAAAGTAAAAAGGAACAGAAGACCGGTTGCACTTGAGCCAATGAATCCGTATGAAAGAAGGGTCATTCACTCAGCACTTCAGTCAGATCCTTATGTAACGACGCACAGTGAAGGAGAAGAGCCTTACAGAAAAGTTGTTATAACATTAAAGAGATAATCATTTGAAGCGAAAGGACGTTTACGCTTCACGGATACTTTCGTGAGGTTGTGAAACGTCCTTTTTTCAGCTTTAGAAAGGCAGTGTGAATATGAAAAAGGATACGATCGCGGCTATTTCCACAGGGATGACCAATTCAGGAATTGGAATCGTCAGACTGAGCGGAAACGAGGCTCTGGAAATAGCAGATAAAGTATACAGGGGAAAAGAAAAGATAACAGAAGTGCCGAGCCATACAATTCATTATGGACATATTGCAGACGGAGAAGAGACGGTGGATGAAGTCCTTATGATGGTCATGCATGGACCACGGACATTTACCGGAGAGGATACAGTAGAAATTAATTGTCACGGTGGAACGTATGTAGTGAGCAGGGTGTTGGAAACGGTTTTGAAATACGGTGCAAGAGCAGCAGAACCGGGAGAATTTACTAAACGAGCTTTCCTGAACGGGAAAATGGATCTGTCACAGGCAGAGGCGGTGATCGACCTGATCAATTCTGAAAATGAATATGCCCTGCAGAGTTCTGTCAGTCAGTTGAAGGGCAGTGTGAAATCAGCCATCAATGAACTGCGGAGTAAGATTCTTTATCATACTGCATTTATCGAAACGGCACTGGATGACCCGGAACATATCAGTGTGGATGGATATGGAGAAATATTGAAAGGCGTGTCAGAAGAGATCATTGAAAAATTACAGAAACTGATTGACTCTGCGGATGATGGAAGAATCATGAAAGAGGGGATTCAGACTGTAATTGTGGGGAAACCGAATGCCGGGAAGTCTTCTCTTTTAAACCTGCTTGCAGGGCATGAGCGGGCGATCGTAACTGATATTGCAGGAACGACCAGGGATGTCCTGGAGGAACAGATCAGACTGCAGGGACTGAATCTGAATGTGATCGATACTGCGGGAATCCGTCAGACCGAGGATTTAGTAGAAAAAATGGGTGTAGATAAAGCAAAAGAATATGCTCAGAAAGCCGATCTGATTATTTATGTGGTGGATGCATCAAAAAAACTGGATGAAAATGATGAAAAAATCATGGAATTGATTTATGATAAGAAAGCAATTATACTTTTGAATAAATCAGACCTGGAGACGGTGGTTGATGAAAACTTCATCCGTGAAAAAATTTCTAATCTGAAAAAAGAAGCAGAGCAGACAGAAAAATCAGAAGGTCAGAGGTATCAAGTATCAGAAAATATTCCGGTGATCCAGATTTCCGCAAAAGAAGAGCAGGGGATCCAGACATTTCAGGATACATTAAAGGAAATGTTCCTGCGTGGAAATATTTCCTTTAATGAGGAAATTTATATTACCAATGCGAGACAGAAAAATGCATTGGTGAATGCACTGGAAAGTATGAAAAAAGTAATAGAAAGTATCGAGAACGGTATGCCGGAGGATTTTTATTCGATCGATCTGATGGATGCTTATGAAGAACTTGGAAATATTACGGGAGAATCAATGGGAGAAGATTTAGTAAATGAAATATTCAGCAAATTCTGTATGGGAAAATAAAGATGAATATGATGTGGCTGTAGTCGGTGCAGGGCATGCAGGATGTGAGGCGGCACTGGCAACGGCAAGGCTTGGTTTTAAGACAGTGATGTTTACGGTAAGTGTAGACAGTATTGCACTGATGCCGTGTAATCCAAATATCGGTGGAAGTTCTAAAGGCCATCTTGTAAGAGAACTGGATGCACTTGGCGGGGAAATGGGAAAGGTCATTGACCGTACATTTATCCAGTCAAAGATGCTGAACAGCTCCAAAGGACCGGCAGTTCATTCGCTCAGAGCTCAGGCTGATAAAGCAAATTACAGCAGAACCATGCGTCAGGTACTGCAGAAGCAGGAGAATCTGGATATCCGGCAGATGGAAGTAACAGAGCTTCTGACAGAAGACGGGAAGATTACCGGTGTACAGACCTATTCAGGTGCGATATACCGCTGTAGAGCGGTCGTATTATGCACAGGCACATATTTGAAGGCTCGCTGCATTTACGGCGAAATAAGCACGCATACAGGGCCTAACGGGCTGCAAAGTGCAAATTACCTGACTGACAGTTTGAAAGCACTGGGGATCAGAATGTATCGGTTTAAGACGGGAACACCTGCCCGGATTGATAAAAATTCCATTGATTTTACAAAAATGGAAGAGCAGAAGGGGGATGAACGGGTTGTGCCGTTTTCCTTTACGACAGACCCGGAGAGTGTTCAGATTGACCAGGCTTCCTGCTGGCTGACCTATACAAATGAAAGGACGCATGAAATCATCAGAAGCAATCTGAACCGTTCACCGCTCTTTTCAGGGGCGATTGAGGGAACAGGTCCGAGATACTGTCCGTCTATTGAAGATAAAGTCGTTAAGTTCCCGGATAAGAACAGACATCAGGTGTTCATTGAACCGGAGGGAAATGAGACCACGGAGATGTATGTGGGTGGAATGTCCAGCTCACTGCCTGAGGATGTTCAGTATGAGATGTATCGGAGTGTTCCGGGACTGGAACATGCAAAGATTGTAAGAAATGCATATGCAATCGAATATGACTGCATTGATGCCCGGCAGTTAAAGAGTACCCTGGAATTTAAAGCAATCGAAGGACTCTTCAGCGGTGGACAGTTTAATGGAAGTTCCGGTTATGAAGTGACGGAGCGGAAACCAAGAAGACGAAGGACTGCACAAACCCTTCACAGTTTTCCGGTGACAATGGCGAAAGGGATCCACCTGTTCCCATACCGAACACAGAAGTTAAGCTCACATGCGCCGAAGATACTTGTCGGGTGACTGACCGGGAAAATAGGTAGTGCCAACATATATATTCCTCCTTAGCTCAGCCGGTAGAGCATCTGACTGTTAATCAGGGGGTCGTTGGTTCGAGTCCAACAGGGGGAGCCAGAAAAGCCCGAAAGCACAGCGCTT